>CZRM01000372.1_pt1 | contig 75137 bp, 76 predicted proteins | sample 1125721 | NCBI WGS metagenome assembly CZRM01 (sample SAMEA3597868, study PRJEB11362) | Hydrothermal vent metagenome genome assembly | biome: marine hydrothermal vent biome; feature: marine hydrothermal vent; material: ocean water | place: Atlantic Ocean | collected 2010-09-19/2010-10-04 | reverse complement strand
GGAAGCGTCCGACCACCTCGCCGCGACGGCGACGGGAGACGGCCACCTTGATGCTCCAAAGGGTGGCTCCGGCCACACCGGCAGCAAGGCCCCACACCCGGTTCAGGACCAGGAACAGGGCTACCGGTAGGACCGAGTCAAGGAGCCGTCCCTTCTGTGGGCCGGTTAGATCGGGGGTCACCAGTCAGGACAGTCGGTGGTGGACCGGATCAGGGGGTGAAGGCGCGTCCGGCGTCCCGGGTATCCAGCGCTTCCTGCCGGGTGAGTCCGAGGGTGGCGTCCGGGACTAGGTCGACGATGCGCCGCACCTCGGTGTAGTGGTGGTGGTGAGAAGCCTCGGCGAACAGACGTCGACGTTCCTCCAACGCCGGTCCGACCAATGGCTCGTCCAGGAACCCGAACAGGCCGAAGGCCACCTCCAGGTCGTCGGCTACCGGAGCCCGGCCGAACAGGGCAGCCCGCTTGAGGGCCACGCCGACGCAGCCCACCACCACATCGGCTACGTGCTCGCCAGGGCCGAGACAGAGACGGGGTCGGAACGCCCGGGCAAGCCGCAGGGCGAACCCCTGGTCAGGGCCCTGGCTGCCCAGGCGGGTCCCCCAGGGCTGGCCACCCTGGTCCACGACCTCACCGGGCCGACCGGCACGCCAGGCACCGAGGCGCCGACGGGGACCCGTGTAGGTCCTCTCGGTGGCACGCACGACGGGAGCGGGAACGTAAGACGGGGCAGTCACGAAGAGAATTCTACGAGCAGGGTGCGGTCGTATCCCACCCGGCCGTGGGATCCGGCAGGTCGCCGATCGGCAGCCAGACCCAGCCCAGGCTCTCGCGAGTCCCTTCGTCGTCGTAGCCGGGATCGCCCTCGAAGCGGACCGGCGAGGCAGACTCATCGAGGATACGGGCCCTCAGTGCGGGTCCGCCGACAGCCGCCGCGGCCAGCAGATCGCCCGTCGTGGCGTAGGAAGCCAACCGCTGGAACATGGCGATGGTCGGGCTGATCATGGTGACCTCGCCGGCCCGCCACCGCCCGAGAACGTCGGACGGCCGGTACCAGGCGGCGTGGACGGCCTCCCGCCCGTCGACCACCGGCTCCACCCCGGGGTCCACACCGGCCACGAAGAAGTACGTGTCGTACCGCTTATCGCTGGGCATGGGCGTGACCCACCGGGCCACGGGGTGGATACCGGAGAGGTCGAGGGTGGCCCCCCGATCGGCCACCAGGTCGGCCAAGTTGACCCTCTGCTCCTCGAGGTCACGGCGCCGGTGTACCAGGTCGGCGGCCAGCACCCGATCGTCGATCCCCACGACCAGGCCGGCCTCCTCCACGGTCTCGCGAACAGCCGCCGTCCAGAAGGCCAACCCGTCGTCCGCCCCAAGGGCCCGCACGGCGTCGGATGCCGTCCGGCCCACCACCAGGTCCGGCCACCGGGGATCTCGGTCCCCGTCGTCGACCCTCCCGCCGGGAAACAGGGTGTGGCCGGCCACGAAGGTCGACGCCTCGGTCCGTCGGAGGACCAGGACCTGGAGCTCCGGTCGATCGGCGACCAGCAGGATGGTGGCCGCCGGTTGGATTGGGACCCCGTCTCCTGGGATCCGGTCCCGAGGGGTTCCGGTCCACAGGGGCACCTCGTTGCCCGAGTCCGTGGCTCCAGTCATACACCGCACCCTGTGATCGCCATCCGGCGAGGCTACCGATCGGCGCCGGACCGGTCTCTGTGATGGGCGACGACCCGGAGACGCCCCGTAGGGTGCGAGGGTGCCCGACGACCGGACCGGCGGACCGTCCGCCCCCCCGAACCGCCCAGTTCCGGCCGACCTCCTGGCCGGGCTGAGCGTGGCCATGGTGCTTGTGCCCCAGTCCATGGCCTACGCCGAGTTGGCCGGGCTGCCCCCCCACCTGGGTCTCTTCGCCTCGGCCCTCCCCCCCATCCTGGCCGCCTTCTTCGCCTCTTCGCCCTACCTGCAGACCGGGCCGGTGGCCCTGACCAGCCTCCTGACCTTCGGCGCCCTGGCCGGCCTGGCCGAGGTGGGTACGGCCAACTATGTGGCCCTGGCCGCCCTGCTAGCCCTGCTGGTCGGGGTAACCCGGTTGGTCCTCGGGCTCCTCCGCCTTGGAGTCGTGACTTACCTCATGCGCGACCCCGTAGTCACGGGCTTCACGTCAGCGGCGGCCATCCTGATCCTGGCCTCCCAGCTCCCGAAAGCCTTCGGCGTAGTCGCCCCGGAGGGCGGAGTGCTCTGGCGGGCCGGCTGGTCCCTCGGCCACCCGGACCGGTGGGAGGCGGCAGCCCTAGGCATCGCCGTGGTGACGGTGCTGCTAGTCCTGACTGGCCGTCGGGTTATCCACCGGCTGTTCCCCGGTGCGTTGGTGGCCGTGGGGGGCGGCATCCTGGTCAGCCGGCTGGCCGACTACGGGGGTCCGGTGGTGGGCGACGTCCCCACTGGCATGCCCAACCTGTCGCTCGACCTCCCGTGGGGATCGACGGGATCGCTCCTGGTGGGAGGGATCCTCATCGCCCTGGTCGGTTACGCCGAGCCGGCGTCTATCGCCCGGGTGTTCGCTGACGCGGAGGGCCAGAAGTGGAGCGCCAGCCGGGAGTTCGTGAGCCAGGGGGTGGCCAACGTAGTCGCCGCCTTCTCAGGCTCCTTCCCGGTGGGTGGGTCGTTCAGCCGGTCCTCGCTGAACCGTCTGGCCGGCGCCCGCACCCGGTGGTCGGGCCTGGTCACTGGGGTGACCGTCCTGGTCTTCCTGCCCTTCGCCGATGTCCTGGCCCCCTTGCCGCGAGCCACTCTGGGTGGGGTGGTCATCGCCGCCGTGGTCGGCCTGGTCAGACCGGCGGAGCTGGTGGGAATGGTCCGGCGCTCGACCAGCGACGCCCTGGTGGCCTGGGTGACGTTCGCCGCCACGCTGGCCCTGGCCCCCCGGGTGGAGCAGGGTGTCCTGGTAGGGATCCTGCTCTCGCTGGCCATCGGGGTTCGGAGGCGCCGCACCGGCTGAGCCGGCCTCTCTCAGCGCTGCCAGACTCCGGCCAGGGTTGTCACATCGGTCAGGGTGGATACGTGGGCCAGCGTGTGCTCGAGGACCCGGTTGCCGTAGTCGGCATCGGTGGCCACAGAGCCGTCGGTGGGCACCACGACCTGGAAGCCCGCGTTGACCAGGTCGAACACTGTGTTGGGGACGGCCACGTTCAGCGATACGCCGACAACCACCACGGTGGCCACCGACTCGTTCCGGAGGAGGGGGATCAGCTGGGTTCCCGATGCTGCCGACAGGCCGTGGGACCGGGACACCACGACGTCCACGTCGGCGTCGAATCCCAGCTCGGCTGCCGGTTCCACGGCCGCCGTCCCCTCAACCTGCTGGACTTCGGACTTCCGGGCGGCTGCGAACAGCCGAGAGTTCCGGTTTCCGCCCCACAGGTCTGCCCGGGACCGGAAGGTGCAGTGCACTACCCGGACCCCGACTGACCGGGCGACGGCTGCCAGGGTTCCGAGACGGGCCAGCAGGTCGGCATCGGCCACAGCAGCGGCCACCGCGGGAATGCTGGACGCCGGCCCGACCACCCCGTTCTGGCACTCCACCACGCATAACGCGGTGTGGGCCGGGTCGACTAGGTCGGCTAGGTCCATCGTGGGTTCCCGTCTACTCGTATTTTGTTCCGGCCTCGCGCAAGACATCCAACCATCGGGGGCCGGCGTCCGGCGCCAACTCCCCGGGACGGTAGGTCACCCGGTGCAGCGTCCCCGTCCACGGGAAGGTCCCGAACCGCTCCCGGACCTCCCACGACACCGGGGAACGGCGGTCGATCCCTACGTCAATGCCCTGAAAGGGCGCCATGGCGGTCAGGGCCGGAAGGTTCCGGGCCCCGCCGGTGACTGCCCCGTCCACCCGGAGCTGTGCGTGGACGACAAGGTCTCCGACCGCCTCCACGGCCAGCACCACCGAGGTGGTCCCCGGGGCGACCGGTCCGCCGTCCACCTCTACTAACGAGCCGTAGCCGTTCCAGGCCAGCTGGAGCCACCCGTCCACTACGTAGAGGGCATAGCCGCCGCCCTGGTCGCCGTGGGCCACCAGCGTTCCGTGGTCATCAACCGCCACCTCGAGCGACACTTCAACCTCGAAGGAGCGGTAGTTGACGAGTTGTAGTGACCGGTACCGCTCGGTAGTCGGGCTGCCGGGTAGGAAGTGGGCCTCGGCGGCCGTCTCGGTGCTCCACGGGGGTCGCAGCAGGTTCTTCAGGTTGTTGCCCTCGTCGAGGGGAAACACCTGGTTGGCCCACGCCGCTTGCTCCCATGCCTCGACCAGCTCGGCCAGCAGATCGGGGTAGTCGGCGGCAAGGTTCTGACTCTCCGTCGGATCCTCGGCCAGGTTGTGGAGCTCCCACTCCTCCCCGCTGAACGGTGTCCGGGGCTTCCGGCAGACCACAGCCGACCAACCATCCCGGTACATGCCGCGATGGCCCATCTGCTCGTAGTACTGCTCGGGGTGGGTGCTGGAGGCGTCCGGATCGTCCAGCGATTTCTGGAAGCTGGCCCCAGCGGGAGGTGGCACCGGCCGGCCGTCGCGCGCGGTGGGCAGGTCAACGCCCACCATCTCCAGGACGGTGGGCAGGAGATCGGTGATGTGCTGATACTGGCGCCGGATACCCCCTGCTCCAGGGAGGCCCGAGCCTTTCGACAGGATGAACGGAACCTGGTGTCCACCCTGGTGAGTGTTGATCTTGTAGAGGCGGAACGGGGTGCCCGACACCATGGCCCACCCCGACGGGTAGTGGGGCAAGGTCTGCGGGCCACCCATCAGGTCCATTCGGGAGTGGTCCAGCTCAACGGAGTCCAGGGGGTTGGGTCGGGTCTGGCCGATGAGGGTGCGGAAGTAGGCCGAGGTGCCGTTGTCCAAGCCTTCACGGCTCCCCCCGTTGTCGGAGGTGAATACCACGATGGTGTTCTCCCACTCCCCCATCTCCTCCAGGCCCGTCCGGAGCCGTCCTAGATTCTGGTCCACGTTGTCGACCATCCCGGCGAAGATCTCCTGGTAGCGGGCGAAGACCTCTTTCTCCGTCACCGTGAGCTCGTCCCAGGCCCGCACGGCGTAGTTCTCCTCGGTGTTCCGGGGCGGCAGAACCACGTCGTCGGCCATGATCCCCAGCTGCTTCTGGCGTTCAAAGCGGAGTCGCCGGACTTCGTCCCAGCCCGCCTCGTACCGGCCTCGGTACTTCTCGATGTCGGCCGGCTTGGCCTGCAGGGGGGCATGGACTGCTCCGTGAGCGAAGTACAGGAACCAGGGTGTCCGGGGGTGGCCGTCGCGTAGCTCGTGCACCATGCCTAGGGCCCGGTCGGTCAGGTCGTCGGTGAAGTAGTAGCCCTCGGGATAGTCGTCGACGTCCAGTGCCCGATTGTCCTCGTAGAGGCGGTGGGGCTGGTGGAAGTTCGTAAAGCCGTCCAGGATCCCGTAGAAGCGGTCAAAGCCCTTCTGGCACGGCCACCCGGTCCGGGGGCCGGCTTCGCTGAGTTCCGAGTCTGGGCACAGGTGCCACTTTCCGACCATGAGGGTGGACCATCCGGCATCGCGGAGTACCTCTCCCATGGTGACGGCGTCGTCCCGAATGGTCGCCGCGTAGCCGGGGAAGCCGGGCTCCATGTGGCATACGGTGCCCACGCCGGCCAGGTGGTGGTTCAGACCGGTCAGCAGGGAGGCCCGGGTGGGTGAGCACATCGGGTTGACGTGGAAGTTGGTGTAGCGCAGGCCGTCGGCGGCCAGTCGGTCAATGTTTGGGGTGTCCACCTCGGAGCCGTAGCAGCCCACGTCGCTATAGCCAAGGTCGTCCACCAGGACGACCAGTACGTTCGGGGCACTGTCCGGGGCGGTGGGCGGGCGTGTCCAGGCCGGGGTTGAGGTCGACATGATCCGTCCAACCTCGCCGGTGAATCCCGCGTAGGCGGCTGTCGGGTCGGCCGCTGTTTCGTCGGTGGTCATCGTGCTCCTGGGTGCGGCCGCCGCCGGGCCCGACCTGCGGTCAGGTGGTGGACGAACTTACCCCTCCCCTGGTGAGCCGACGGAGCCGGGACACCGGTAGCACCATGGCTGCACACACTGCAGCCATCAGGGCGAAGGCGCCGCCGAAGCCGGCAGACGTGTCGGCCACCCAGCCCATCACGAGGGGCCCAGTCACCCCTCCCACCTCGGCCACCGCGAACCACAGCCCGTAGGCCACCCCGATGTTGGTCGGCCCCACGGGCTCCGATTCCATGAGGGCCACCAGGACGAGGGGCACCAGGGCGAACCGTACTCCGGAGGCAACCACCGGTATCGGGTCCAGCGCTGTGGGCAGCGCCACCACGGCCAGGATCCCCACGGCCACCACGGCCAGCAGTACGACCATGGCTGAGGGCAGGCGCCGGCGGTCCGTCTGTTGCGGCACGACCAGCGAGGTAACCACCCCGACCAGGCCACTCAGGGCGACCCAGTTTGCGGCCGCCATGGGCGAGAAGCCGCTGTGTTCCCGCAGGGCTTCGGGCATCCAGCCCCCTAGGCCGTGGCCGATGAAGAACACGCCGAGTCCTAGCACGAGCACGAGGCGGACCTCAGGGCTGGCCAGCAGAGCACGCCGATCGCCAGAGCCGGCGGCCGGTGACCCGAGGCTGACCGGGGGCTCTGGGCCACGGCCCGAGACGACCAGCCAAACGCCCAGGGCCAGAACGATGAGGCTCGTCTCCACCACGATGGTTGTGCGCCATGACCCGGTGAGGGGCATGAGTACCGAGTTGGAGAGGACCAGGGTGGCCATGCCCCCGATGGCCGGCATGGTGCTGTACACCCCGATGGCCAAGCGCCGCTCGCGCTTGTCGGCGAACCACAGGCTGACGGCCTTCGGGGCGCCGGCCGAGATGAGGGGACCGCCGACGCCGAACAGAGCGATTGCCAACCAGAGCGATCCCAGCCCTCCGGCCGACGCCCGCAGGAACCCGCTGGCCGCCACCACAAGGGACCCCAGCACGATGCCCCGGCGCACGCCGAGGCGGTCCAGCAGCCGTCCGCCTGCCGGGGCGCTCACGATGTAGACGAGCTGCCACGCCCCGAGAGCCAACCCCATGGCGCTGCGGCTGAGGCCCAGGTCGGCCCGGACCTCCCCGACCAGCGGGGGGACCGACATGGCCACCACCCCGAAGGCGAAGTAGACGCCGCATACCCCGCTGAACAGCACCCACCGGTAGGGAGGGTGGAGGTCCTGAGCTGGTGTCACCGTCGGATGCTCGCACGGTCCGCCGGAGGGGGCCCGACCGGGTCCCCGGTTCCGGGGCCCCATCTGCGAACCTGTCGCCGTGGACGAGCTCCGGTGGACCGCTGACGACCTGCTGGCTTCCCGGTTGGACCGGCCCATCCTGGTCGTGGCCTTCCGCGGCCTCTTCGACGCCGCCGGCTCGGCCACCTCGGCCGTCGAGTGGCTGGTCGAGCGTCTGGACAGTTCAGAAATCGGCGAGGTTGACCCGGAGACGTTCTTCGACTTCACCCAGGAGCGACCTATCGTGGAGTTCGACGGTCACGGAGTTCGACGGGTCCGGTGGGCCGCCAACCGGGTTCTAGCCGTCCGGACCCCGGAGGGCCAACGCGACCTGGTGCTGGTGGCCGGCGTGGAACCGCACCTTCGGTGGCGAACATTCACCGAAGCCCTGCGGGAGGCAGCCGCCCGGACAGAGAGCCAGATGGTGGTGACCCTCGGGTCGATGAGCGGCATGTCGCCCCACTCCCGACCCCCGGCGGTCACCGGGAGTTCCACCAATCGAGATCTGGCCGAGCGCCTCGGCCTGGACAACCCCTCCTACCAGGGCCCAACCGGTGTGGTGGGAGTTCTGCTCGACACCATGGACCGGGCCGGGGTCCCGGCCATTTCCCTCCGAGTCTCGGTGCCGTACTACCTACCGGATTCCCCCAACCCGAAGGCCACCCGGGCCCTCCTGCGACGGTTCGAGCAGGTGACTGGGGTGGACACGGCCCATGCCGCCCTGGACGGGCCGGCCGCCGAGTGGCAGTTGCGGGTCGACCAGGCGGTAGCCGGCGATGAGGAGGTGACCGAGCACGTCCGTCGGCTGGAGTCCCAGGTGGACCGATCCGAGGACCTGATGCCACGGGGCGACGATCTGGCCGCTGAGCTAGAGGCCTTCCTCCGGGACCAGGACCAACGCCACTCCGACGAGGACTGAGCCGGTCCGGCGGGCCAGACTCCGCCCATGGACTTCGACGTGCTGCTCACCACCGTGAAACGAGAAGGGAGTGCCCTGCTGGCCGCTGTGGGCCGGGACCCGGGTGCCCGCGTTGAGCACTGCCCTGACTGGGACAATGCCGCCCTGGCCGAACATCTCCGGACGGTCTGGACCTTTATGGCCACTCAGGTGTCGGCCGCCCGTCCCGAGAAGGCGAGCCGGCCCGATGCCGACGACGGGTCCACGGCCGCTGAGCGGCTCGACGCCCTGGTCCTCCTCCTCTCGGGGACCGACCCCGGTGCTCCGTGCTGGAACTGGTGTCCCGAGGACGGCCGGACCGTGTCGTGGATGGTGCGGCGCATGGCCCACGAGAACTCGATGCACCGGTGGGACGCGGAGAACGCCGTCGGCGAGGCCGCGCCGTTCGATGGGGACCTGGCGCGCGACGCCGTGGACGAGATTCTCGATGTCGCCTGGCAGTACGGGATGAGGGGCCCAATCAGTGGGTACCCCACGTCGACCCTTCACCTGCACCGGACCGATGGTGAGGGTGAGTGGATGCTCTCGTCAGTCGACGACCATCTGGTCGTGGGCCACGAGCACGCGAAGGGGGATGCTGCGGTACAGGGCACCGCGTCGGATCTGGCGCTGCTGGTGTGGGGACGCCGCCGACCGACCGTCGAGGTGTTCGGTGACGAGGCGGTCCTCGACGCCTGGCTGGCTCTGACGCCCTGACCGCTAATCCTTCTCGGTGCCGACGATGCCCACGAAGGACACCATTTCGCCTGGGTAGCCCCCGAGGTTGTGCACGAGGGCGCGGCTGCGGTCGGCCAACGTGCCGATCCTCCGCTCCTCGGGTGCCCGCCCCCGGAGTTGCAGCCACGCCTCGTAGTGCATGCGCAGGCCACTGGCTCCCACCGGGTGGCCGAAGCTCTTCAGCCCGCCGTCCGGGTTCACGGGTAGGTCGCCGTCCAGGGCGAACGTCCCGTCCAGGACCTCGCGCCATGCGGTGCCTCGGTCGCAGAACCCGAGGTCTTCCATGAGGACAAGCTCGGTGGGCGTGAAGCAGTCGTGGACCTCGGCCATGGCCAGCTCGGCACGGGGGTCGGTGATCCCGGCCTGGGCATAGGCGTCGGCAGCCGACGCCGCACACTCGGGCAGCGTGGTGAAGTCGAACGACGGGTCGACCAGGCCGGAACCGTTGCCGGCCACCAGCGACAGGGCCTTCACATACAGCGGGTCGTCGCAGAGGTCGGCGGCCTGCTCGGCGGAAACCACGATGGCCGCTGCCGCCCCGTCGGCCACTCCGGCGCAGTCGAAGACCGAGAGGCGGCCGGCCACGGCGGCCATGTCGCAGATGACCTCGGCCGAGGTCTCCTGGCGGAACTGAGCCAGTTCGTTGCGAGCCCCGTTGTAGTGGTTTTTCTCGGCGATCCGCGCCACCACGTGGCGAAGATCGTCCTCGTCGATCCCGTACCGCTCGGCATAGGCGGGCAGGATGAGGCTGAACATGGCCGCCGCGGTGAGCGTGCGGTTGGTCCCGTCGGTGGGGATCGGGAATGCGTTGAGGCCCTGGTAGCCGCCGTCCTTGACCTTCTCGGCACCGATGGCCACCGCCACGTCGTAGGCCCCGGAGGCCACCGCGTAGCAGGCCTGGCGCAGCGCCTCCGAGCCGGTGGCGCAGTAGTTCTCGACCCGGGTCACGGGGCGGTTGTCCAGTCGGAGCGGGGTGGCCAGCGAGATGCCCGACGCCGAGGACTGCGAGGTTCCGTACCAGTAGGCGTCGATGTCGTCCTTGGTCATGCCCGCCGAGGCCAGGGCCAGGCCGTGGGCTTCGATCAGCAGGTCGTCCAGGGAGCGGTCCCAGTGTTCGCGAAACGGCGTACAGCCCATACCTACGATCGCTACCCGATCGCGGATTCCGTGTGAGGCCATGTCGTCGCTCCCCGCTCAGCCCCGGAGGGGCCGGCCTTTCCAGAAGTAGTTGTGCAGGCCGTCGGCCGTGAACAGCCGGCGGAACACCATCTCCACCCGGGTGCCGATCTCTACCTCCGACGGGTCCACGTCGGTCAGCTCGACGGGCATCCTCCCGCCTCCGTCGAAGTCAACTACGGCGAACACCACCGGCGGGCTGGGCGAGTAGGCCAGGCGGTCGACGGTGAAGGTGGCCACGGTGCCCTCGGCGTCGGCCATGGGCGCTGGTTCCATATCGTCGACCTCGCCGCTGGAGATCCCTACCCGCGACGGCGGGAGGTGGGTGATGCCGGTGGACCGGTCGGTGGAGCCCACGAAGCCGTGCTTCCAGTCGCTTCGCCGGGCGGCGGCCGACGACGACGGGCGGTTGGGCTCCGGTCGGTTGGGCGGCTGAACCTCTAGGAGGCCCCGCCAGGCCAGGTACAAGGCGTAGGACACGTCGGCCCGGTCCTCAACTTGGTTTGCTACCGACCGGGTCGGCCGTCCAGCGGCCAGGGCGTCGGTGGCTCGGAAGAACAGGACCTCGCAGCCGTCGGCCAGCACGACGAGGGCCACTACGTCGCCCGGCGTCGCACCGTCGAGGACGTCGGCCAGCAAGAGCGTCGGATGGGCGGCACCGGCGTTCCCGACCGTGTCGGTCCGGTCTTCGGCGACGGCCACACCTAGGGCGGCGGCCGCCTTCTTGGTGGCCCGACTGTGCAAGCCGGCTACCGCGGCGACTGTCACGTCAGCGGCCGTCAGGTTGGTGGCCTCCAGGGCATCAGTCCAGGCCCGGTGGGCCAGGGGCAGGTAGGCCTGCTCGCCGAACCGGGCCTCCCAGGTCCGGGAGTGTGCCTCGCCGGGGGTCCGCCATCGGTCGGTGAATTCGGCCGTGGCCGTGGCTCCTCCCAGATACTCGGCCAGCAGCGGGCCGTCCTCGTCGGACCCGACCAGTACGGCTGTCGCGGCGTCGCCGCCGCCCCCGTCCTCGGGACCGGTAGGCAGGCCGACCCGGAGGTCGGAGGCCACCACCAGAGTGCGGTCGCCAGAGGCCAGGGCGGTGCGAAGGGCTCCGACCGCCGATCGGGGCGCTCCGCCGAAGTCCAGGGCCGGGACCGAGGCGTCCAGGCGTAGGGCGGCGTGGACGACTGTGGCGTTGGTCTTGTCCAAATAGGCGGGGGCGACCGTCGAAAACCAGAGGGCCCGGGGAGTGGGGGTACCGCCGGCCAGGGCTTGGCGGGCCGCCTCCACGCCCATGGTGGTGGTGTCCTCGTCGAACGAGGCGACGGCGCGGTGCCCGCGACCACCGCCGGCGCCCATCACCTCGGCGATGGCCGAACGGGCGAGACGCCGGTAGGGCACGTGGGCGCCGTAGGCGAGGATCCCCCGTGTGCCGTTCATGCTCTCCTCCCGTCCGGTGGCTTCCCTACGGGCGGTGTCGCCACCAGCCCGCACAAATCTGACGAACCGTCAGATTCTAGGGGGGTGGACGGTGGAAGCGCGAGTTCCGGTCCGGAAGCCTGTCATTCCGGGGCAGATCGCTTGGATGGGGCGCACCTCCGGGGTTCCGGTACGGTAGGGATCTGACACACCGTCAGATCCCACGACCCACCGCACGGCGACCTATGAACTTCGACTTCTCCCCCGAACAGGAGGCCTTCCGGGCCGAGGTCGAGGCGTTCCTGGACGCCAACGACGACCCTGAGGTGTTCGACCCAACCCGGGAAAACATGGCCCAAATCGTCGACACTCCCAAGCGTCGGGCCCTTATGAAGAAGTTGGGCGAACAGGGTTGGCTGGGTATCACCTGGCCCCGGGAGTACGGCGGCCAGGAGGGCGATGGTGTCTACGAGTACATCCTCAACGAGGCCCTGGCCGCCCGGGGTGGCCCCCAAATCGGCAAGGGCGTCGGCATCATCGGCAAGACCCTGATCGCCCACGGTTCGGAGTTCCTCAAGGAGGAGTTCCTCCCAAAGATCCTGGCCAACGAGGTGGAGTTCGCCGTCGGCTACAGCGAACCGGAGGCCGGGTCGGATGCCGCTGCCATGAAGCTCAAGGCCACTGAGACCGAGGGCGGCTGGATTCTGAACGGCCAGAAGACCTGGACCACCTCGGCCCACTTCGCCGAGTGGTACTGGGTGGGCGCCCGCACCGACCCGGACGCCCCGAAGCATTTCGGCATCACTCTCTTCCTGGTCCCAATGGATCACCCCGGGATCACCGTGCAGGGCATCTGGACTATGGGCGACGAGCGCACCAACGACGTGTTCTTCGACGACGTGTTCGTCCCCGAGGAGTACGTGGTTGGCCAGCTCAACCACGGCTTCCAGTACATCTCCCAGGCCCTCGACCTGGAGCGCTTCACAATGTTCACCTTCTCGCCAGTGAAGCAGCGCCTGGACCTGCTACTCGACCACGTTCGCACGACCACCCGGGACGGCCAACCGCTCAGGGAGGACCCGAGGGTGCGGTCCCGGATCGCCCGCCTAGCCACCACGGCGGCTGTCGCCCACGGCATGGGCCTCCGGGTGGTGGACGCCTCCATGAAGGCCGAAGCCGGCGGTGGGGCCCCACCCACCATCGAGGCTTCGGAGTACAAACTGTTCACCACTGAGTTCTCCAAAGTGCTGGCCGACGCCTCCATGGACTTGGGAGGACCTGGGACCCAGCTACGGGTAGGCACCGTCGAGGCCCCCATGGTCGGGCGGGCCGAGTCCACCTACCGCTACACGGTGCTGGACACCATCGGAGGGGGCACCTCGGAGGTCCAGAAGAACATCATCTCCCGGCGGGGCCTCGGCCTCCCGAAGAACTTCTAGGCCCGGACCGTGGTCGACCGCCCCCTTCTCGACGGTGTGACCGTCCTGGACCTCGCCTCGGTAGGACCCGCTGTACGGGCCTCGCGGTGGCTGGCCGACTGGGGAGCTGACGTGGTCAAGGTGGGGCCCGTCCCCCGGGACGCCGGGGTGCAGATAGTGCCGCCCCCCTACGCCTACAGCGCCCATCGGGGCATGCGCCGGGTGCTCCTCGATCTCAAGTCGGACGGCGGTCGGGAGGCCTTCCTGCGCCTGGCCACCACGGCTGACGTGGTCATCGAGAGCTTCCGGCCTGGGGTGGTAGACCGGCTGGGCATCGGCCACGAAGCCGTCAGAGCCCGGAATCCGGGGATCGTCTACTGCTCCACCACCGGCTACGGCCAGAGCGGCCCCCGCGCCGGCTGGGCCGGCCATGACCTGAACTACCTGGCCGTCGGCGGCTACCTCCACTGCTCAGGACGCGACTGCGACGGCGGACCGGCCCTACCTGGAGCCACGGTGGCCGACAGCGCCGGGGGCGGCCTCCAGGCGGTGGCTGCCATCTGCGCTGCCCTGGCTGCCCGAGCCGTGACCGGAGAGGGCACTCGCCTGGACGTCTCGATCGCCGACGGCGTCCTGTCTCTCATGTCTCTGGCCGTCGACGAGTACCTGGCCGAAGGAACCCGGCCCGGCCCCCGCCACGGCCTGCTGACCGGGCGGTACGCCTGGTACGACGTCTACCGGGCGGCCGACGACGGGTGGCTGGCCGTGGGCGCCATCGAGCCCCACTTCTTCGCCAACCTCTGCCGAGCCCTGGGGTGCGACCGGTGGATTGACCACCAGTACGACGACGACGCAATCGACGCCATGCGGTCCGACTTCGCCGCCGCCTTCGCCCGACGCAGCCGAGACGAGTGGGTGGCTGACCTAGGACCGGCCGACACCTGCGTGTCAGCCGTCCACGACATCACCGAGGTGGTCGACGACGAGCAGTTCCGGGCCCGGGGCCTATTCACCGAGGTCGTTCATCCGACGGCTGGCCTGATTGCCCAGGTAGCCGCCCCCCTGGCCGGTCAGGTTGACGCCACCACCCTGGCCGTCCACGACCAGGCGGTCCCGTGCACCGAGGAGGTCCTGGGTGCCGTCGGCTTCTCCGACGACGAGCTGTCGGTCCTGCGGGCCGAGGGGGTGATCGCATGACCGCCCCGATCCCCGATGCCCTGACCCCCGTCCCTGAAGAGGTAGAGGCCCGGATCGGCGTCGTGCAGTACGAGGAGGAGGGTGGCTTTCCCGTCGAGCACGGCTACGTCTGGACCACATGTGCTTCGGTCCAGAACGGAAACCCGCTGTTCTGGGACGAGGACATGGCCACCGACCTCACCGGCGGTCCTATCGCCCCGCCGACCATGCTCTCGGTCTGGTTCCGTCCCCACCACTGGTCCCCAGGGCGATCCGAGCCGGCGGTACCGCTCCAGGCCCACTTCGACCTCAAGGAGAATCTGGACCTCCCCGAAGCCATCATCTCCTCGAATACCAACACCTTCCACGAACCGGTCCGCATCGGCGACCGGGTGCGGTCCCGGCAGATCCTTCGGTCAGTTAGCGAGCCAAAGACCACACGGCTAGGGCACGGCCGGTTCTGGACCATCGACGTCGAGTACCTCAACCAGGACGATGCTCTCCTGGGTGTGGAGTCCTACACGGCCTTCGGCTATCGACGGCCCGAGGAGGCAGGGCCCACCGACCCGGAGGAGGACGACTGATGGCCACCCGACTCCTCCACGGTGACGTGACGGCCGGCGACCGGCTCCCCGACCTGGGCCACGACGTCACAGCCACCACGGTGGTGCTCGGTGCCCTGGCATCGAGGGACTGGCGCCCCATGCACCACGACCGCGACTTCGCCGTGCACCGGAACGGCACCCGGGACATCTTCCTCAACACCCCGAACCAGGCGGCGTGGTTCGAGCGCTACGTCACCGACTGGACGGGGCCCACCGGCCGGCTAGGCCGCATGACCTTCCGCATGAATACCCCGGTGTTCCCCGGAGACCGCATGGCCTTCTCGGCCACCGTCACCGGGACGGCGGTCGACGACGCCGGCTGCGGCTGGGTCGACCTGGACGTGTCCCTGCGGGTAGGTGAGGTGGTGGCCACCACGTGCGTCGCCCGGGTGTCCCTCCCTCGGGACGCCGATGACAACCCCTGGTCGCGCCGCGGCGACGACTGGCGCCCCTAGGAGTCCGATGGATCTGGCCTTCACCGACGAACAGGACATGCTGCGCGACGCGGTCCGCGGCCTCTGCGCCGACGCTGCCGACACCGTGCGGTCCTTGGAAGACGACCCGAAGGGCTACGACGACGGATTCTGGAACCAGCTGGCCACCATGGGCCTGACCGGTCTGATGCTCACCGAGCAACACGGGGGCTCGGCCATGGGCCTCCTGGACGCCGTTGTCGTCTACGAGGAGTTCGGACGCAGCCTGGTGCCATCGCCCCACCTGGCGTCATCCGTGGTGGCAGCCGGGATTCTGGCCGGTGCCGGTTCGCCCTCCCAGCAGGCTGAGTGGCTGCCCCTCCTGGCCGCCGGCGAAGCAATCCTCGTCCCCGCGTGGCTGGAGCCCGACAACGGGTCCGGACCGACCGGAGTACAACTGGAGGCCCGTCCTGACGGCGACACGACGGTCCTGACCGGCACCAAGCGCCACGTGCCCTTCGCCTCGTCCGCCGACCGCCTGGTTGTGGTGGCCCGCACCGGAGATGACGTCGACCTCTACTTGGTGGACCCGGCCGCCGACGGAGTGTCGCTGACCCTGCAACAGACGGTGGCCGGCGACACCCAGTACCGGGTCGACCTGGACGGCGTGCGTATCCCGACCACCAACCGGATCGGCGACTCCGGAACCGGCTGGGACACCTGGCACACCGTGATGCTCGACACCATGGTCCTGGTGGCCGCTCTGGCAATCGGGGCCGCCCAGGCCACCCACGCCCTGACCACCGACTACGCCCGCGAACGACACCAGTTTGACAAGCCGATCGGCTCCTTCCAGTCGATCAGCCACTACCTGTCCGACGGGATCACGGCCATCGAGGGAGGTCGGGTGCTCGTGCACCAGGCGGCGTGGGCTCGGGACCAGGGACGGGACGTCACCACGCTGGCCCCCATGGCCAAGCTGTTCGCCACCCAGACCTGCCGGGACGTGACCGGCGTGGCTATCCAGGTCCACGGCGGGATGGGCTTCACCGTGGAGTGCGACGCCCAGCTCTATTTCCGACGGGCCAAGTCATGGCAGCTCAACTGGGTTGGACCCGAACGGCTTGAAGAGCTGATCGCTGCCGGAATCCTGGACTGATCCCCGGCTAACACCTGCCCGACCGACCCGCCTAGCCTCGCCGGGCGGGCCTCTGGTGGGGCCAGCAATCGGGGGGACGCCATGGGTACGTCGTGGATTATCGAAGGGACGGTCGACCCGCGTTGGCCGATCAACACCCGGGGCAATGTGGGGGAGGTCTTCCCCGAGGTGCTCACCCCCCTGTCCTACCGGTTGGGTGTCATCGCCGCCGAGAAGGCGTGGCGCGACGCCTACGCCGAACTCGGCGTGACCCGGGCGAGCGACTTCTCGGGCGACGATCCGGTGATCATCGGGTTGTACGGCGGCTACGCCTACCTCAACCTCTCCTACCTCAGGATCCTGGGCGTGCGAGCCCCCGGCTCCTCAGCCGAAGCGATCGACATCGCGTTCTTCGGCGAGGGCGACCCTCCGCCCTACGAACCCCGCAAGGGCGACCGCAGCCTGCTGTCGTCCCTGCGAATCCTGCGGTCGGTCCTCGGTGCCCTGAACACCCGATCTATGCCGCCCATGGTGTCCGACAGCTTCGCCAGGGCCGAAGCCCACCGTGCCCGATGCCCGTCACTGGACGCTCCGGATGCGGAGTTGATGGCCCACCTCCATGCCTTCCCTAAGGCTTTCGGACCGGCCTTCCACAACCACATGCTCTCGTCGGGCCTGGCTTCGATCGTGACCGGGATGCTGGCCGACGCATGCGTGGCAGCCGGCGAGCCCGGGCTCGTCACCCACTTGGTCGGGTCGGCCGGGGACGTGAGGTCAGCCGAATACTCCCGGGACCTCTACTCCATTGCCCGGGCGGTACAGGGCCAGCCGGCCTTGGGTGCCGCGTTCAACCTCGGCGTGGACGGCCTTTTGGACAGAATCGCCAGCGACCAGGCGGCAGCCGACTTCCGGGAACGGTTCGCGGCATTCACGGCCACCCACGGTCACCGCGGACCCAACGACTGGGAGCTCTCGTCGCGGAACTGGGAGAACACCCCCGAGCTGGCTCTGGTGGCCATCGACCGAATGCGCCTCGCCGACCACGATCTGGACCCGGCGACTCGCCTGGCCGGCGACGACGCCCGACGGGCTGCGGCCGTCGACGTAGTACGCCCCCACGTCAAGGGGCTCGACCGACGGAACTTCGACAAGGCGCTGCTCGCTGCCCCCTGGTGGGCCCAGGCCCGCGAAGCCACCCGCGACCGGGCCATCCGCCTCGGGGCACCCACCAAGCGCGTCTACCGGGAACTGGTGCGGCGGGCCGCCGAGCGGGGTGGGGATCCCGACCCCACCCGGGTTGCCCTACTGGATCCGATCGATGAGTTGCCCTCCTATCTGGCCGATCCAGCCTCCTTTGCCGGGACCCTGGCCGAACGCGGGGCCCTGTATGACCGCTACACGGCAGTGGAGCCCCGTTTCTTCATCACCGGGCAGCACGAGGTCCCGACCATCGAGGCGTTGGAGGCCGACTACGCATCGCGGCCCCGGAGCGAGCCGGCACAGCCAGGAGACGTGCTGACCGGGGCGTCGGGATGTCAGGGCGTGGCCCGGGGACGGGCCCGGGTGGTGATGGACCCGGCCGACGCCGTCGACCTGGAGCCCGGCGAGGTGCTTGTGGCCCCCATCACCGATCCGGCGTGGACGCCGCTGTTCCTGCCCTCGGCCGCAGTGGTGGTCGACGTGGGGGCGCTGATGAGCCACGCGGTGATCGTGTCGCGCGAGCTTGGTATCCCGTGCGTGGTCTCCGTGGAGAATGCCACGGAACGGATCCCAGACGGCGCCCTAGTCGAGGTTGACGGAACGACTGGAACGGTCACCGTCCTGGAACACTGAGTAGTCGGATCCCGAAGAGCCGGGACCGGTGACCCGAGCGGCTCAGCTGGGGACGCCGACCGGGCAAGACACGCCGGTCCCCCCGATGCCGCAGTACCCCGAAGGGTTCTTGGCCAGGTACTGCTGGTGGTAGTCCTCGGCGTAGAAGAACTCGGAACGGACCAGGACCTCGGTGGTGACCTCGCCGAAGCCAGCGGCGGCCAGCCGGGCGGCGTAGGTCTCCCGGGTGGACTGGGCGACAGCCCGTTGGGCGTCGTCAGCCACGTAGATCCCTGACCGGTACTGGGTGCCCACGTCGTTGCCCTGGCGCATGCCCTGGGTGGGGTCGTGGTTCTCCCAGAACACCCGCAGGACGTCGGCCAGCGACAGCACGCCGGTGTCATAGGCCACCAGGACCACCTCGTTGTGCCCGGTCATCCCGGAGCACACCTCCTGGTAGGTGGCGTTCGGGGTGTAGCCCCCGGCGTAACCCACGGCAGTGGTCCACACGCCGGGGGTCTCCCAGAACTTCCGCTCGGCACCCCAGAAGCAGCCCATGCCGAGGACCACGGTGTCCACACCGTCCGGGAACGGCGGCACCATCGACCGGCCGTTGAGGTGGTGGGTCGCTGGCACGGCCACGGCCTGGTCCCGCCCCGGGAGGGCGTCATCGGGATCGGGGACGGTCAGCAGCCGGTGTCCGAAGGCCATGGTCAAATGCTACGGCTACCGAGTCAGATGGTGAAGGCCAGGCGCTCGGCTAGCTGACGGGCCAGGACGAGGTCGCCGCCGAGGGCCACCCGCCCGTCCTCGATGAGGGGCACCGGATCCACTCGGCCCCCGGTCAAGGCCAGCCAGTCGTTGGACGATAGGGCAAGGGTCGCCGTGGGCTCGCCGTCCAGTTCCTCGACCACCCGGGCCCGACCGTCGACGGCCACCCGGATGGTGGCGGCCACCGGACCGGTCAGGGTGATCTCCACCCGGCTCCCGTCGGGCGCTCCGGCCTTTTTGCCGATCACGAAGCCGGCGGCCGTGGTGACCTCGGCCACCGACATCTCGGCCGGTCGCCCCCCTGCACAGGACGGGTGGCCGAGCGGGGCCCGGCAGTCCTCAAGGTGCAGCCACGAGTCATAAATCCGAACGTGCATGAAGCGCAGGTACGGCACCTCACCCACCGGCGACCAGCCAACCTTCAGGATCTCGTCGTCGGACATGGCGTGCAGTTGTCCGAGGCGCTCGGCCGACACGGTCTGGAACTTGGCTAGGACCTCCGGCCCCGACAATGGACGCATCGACTCCACCCACCGCTCGTTGCCTTCGGCGACCGGGTTCTTCAGGTGCTCGGTTGGGTACTCGACGTCTGGCGCCTCGTAGCCCTGGAGCATGCGCTCGGTGCCGATGAGGTGGGCCAGGTTGTCCTGGACAGTCCACCCCGGGCAGCGGCTCGGCGTGGCCCAGTCGTCCCCGGACAGGCCGTCCGCCCAGCCCGACCAGGTGGACCAGATCTCCTCCAGCCCTCCCAGGATCTGTCCTCGGTCCAGGTCGATCTCCACCGTCGCCTCCGGCATCTAGGGGGTCGGATTGGCCACGGTGTCCCACTCCCTGGCCTCGAGGTAGGGCTGGAACACCCGGCCGACGGCGGTCAGGTCGGCCTCGGTCTTGGGCCGTTGCAGTTCGAAGAAGTGCGGGAACTCCAGCCAGCCCACCACGAGGTCCCACAGCCTGTCGGCGGCCTCGCCAGTCGGGGGGTCGATGAGCACGGGACCGAACAGCTTGCGGGACTTGTCCTCGTCAGCGCCCGGGAAGACCAGAGTCGGCACACCCCAGCCGCCGAGGGACACCACCCGATCGTGGTCGGACCGGACATCGTCGTGGGTAGTTTCGTCGGCCAGCGCTTCGTCAACAAGGCTCGGGTCAAGGCCCATCTCAGCTAGTAGATCCTGGGCTACTTCGGGCCGGTGGGGCTTACGGCCCTCCACGTGGAGGGCCGTTCCGGCCCGCAGGTACCAGGCGTCGCCGAGGGCCGGGTCCTCTCGCTTGAGTAGGGCGCCGACCCGCATCATCGACCACCCGTAGGACCAGTCCCGTTCCCACGGGTGCTTCTTCCCTTCGACGAGGTTGATCTCCTCGAGGCTGAAGAACCGCCAGTCCACCTCGAGACCCTGCCGGTCCCGGACGTCGCGCATCCACAAGGACGTCTGGTAGGCCCACGGACAGATCACGTCGAAGTGGAAGTCCACCCGGGTCGGTCGGTCGCCCATGGATCGAGCCTCGCACAGGGTGGGCGGTCGGGCCCCAGCCGGGCTGTCGCTGTTCAGGTTCCCGGGAGCCGCAGCTCGTGCCGGACCACCTTGCCGAGGGCATTGCGGGGTAGGGCATCCACGGCTACCACCTGGCGGGGCAGCTTGTAGGAGGCCAGATGGTCTCCGGCGTAGGAGCGAAGGTCGGCCGCCGTCGGGCACTCCCGTCCGTCAACTGGCACCACCCAGGCCACCACCTCCTCGCCCCACTCGGAGGACGGCACCCCGGCTACTGCCACCTCGGCCACCGCTGGGTGGCCGGCCAGGACGTCATCGACCTCCCGGGGATAAACGTTTAGGCCACCGCTGATGATGAGCTCCTTCACCCGTCCCACGAGAGACAGGTAGCCGTCACCGTCCACCGCGGCAAGGTCCCCGGTCCGGAACCACGGTTCGTCGCCGTCCTCCGCGAAGGCCTCAGCCGTGGCTTCGGGCCGCTCCCAGTAGCCGGCGAACACGTTCGGCCCCCGGACCAGCACCTCGCCGGTTTCCTCGGCCAGCTGCACCTCCACGCCTGGCAGGGGGAAGCCCACGGCACCCGGACGGCGTTCGCCGTCGAACGGATTGGACACCAGCATCACCGTCTCGGTCATGCCGTACCGCTCCAGCACGGCCACCCCGGCCTTGGCGGCCAGGCGGTGGTGCAGGTCGGCGGCCAGGGGGGCCGAGCCGGCTACGCACAACCGGAGCGCTCCGAGGTCGGCCACCCGAGGATGGTCGGCTAGGCGGTGATACATGGTCGGAACGCCGAAGAACATGGTGCAGCGGTGATCGGCCAGGCCGCCGAATACGGCACCAGGAGCGAAGCCGGCCTGCAGGACGGCCGAGCCTCCGGCCAGCAGGGTGCCGTGGAGGCCCACTCCCAGGCCGTGCATGTGGAATAGCGGCAGGCAGAGGAGCAGGCGGTCGGCGCCGGTCCAACGCCAGGCCACGACCACCGACCAGGCCCCGGCCAGCAGGTTGGCCTGGGTGAGCACGGCACCTTTGGGCCGCCCGGTGGTGCCTGAGGTATACCCGAGAAGGGCCGGATCACTGGGAGTCGCGCGGTCCAGGCGATCGCCGGGGTCGCCGTCGGGTAGGTCCACCGCGGTGTCGGCCACCAGGAGGTCGGGGACTAAGCCGGCCAGCAGGTCGGCCCAGCCGTCGTGGTCGACGAGGGCAGCCCGCGGGGCGCAGTCCCCGACCAGGTGAGCCAGCTCCGCCTCTCGGTAGCCGCCGTTGACGGGCACGACCACCAGGCCGGCCCGCAGGCACGCCACGTGCACAGCGGCCAGGTCCACTGACGACGGCCCAGAGACCAACACGCGGTCCCCGGCCTCCACGCCAGCGGCTAACAGACGGCCAGCGAGCCGGACCGTGTGGTCGAGGAACTCCCTCCGGCCTACCCACCGTGTCCCGCCAGCTCCCCACGAACCATGGAGCAGAGGCCGGTTGGGATCATCGGAGAGGGTCGAAGCCCAGGCGCCGACCAGCGTGCCCGGCTCCGGAAGGTTGAACGGGGCACCGTCGGTGTGCTCGGTCCACGGCCGGGGCTGGTCCACCCGGCGGACCGTACCGGGCCTGTCGGGCTTGACCCGGAACGACGATTCAACAATACTAATGGATGGTATTACTACCTGCCGGACCACCGGTCTCGGCCCGACCTCAGGAGCACCCGATGGAGTTCGGCATCTTCAGTAACGGCTATACCCCCGGGCCGGCCGCCCACGACTCCGAGAGCGAGCACACCGAGCTCCTCCGAGAGGCCGAGTACGCCATCCTGGCCGACAAGCACAACTGGAAGTACATCTGGTTCGGCGAGCACCACGGCCTGACCGAGTACAGCCACATGTCGGCCCCCGCCCCAGTCATGGGCTGGGTGGCCGCCCAGACCGACTACATCCACATCGGCTCGGCCATCACCAGCCTGCCGACCAACAAGGAACACCCGGTCCGCATCGCCGAACGGGCAGCCATGCTCGACCACGTCACGAACAACCGGTTCGAGTTCGGCACGGGTCGAGGTGCCGGCAGTCACGAGTTGCGCACCTTCAACGTCATGGACCCCAGCGAGACCAAGGCCCAGTGGGACGAGGTCATCCGCGAGATCCCTCGCATGTGGGAGCAGAAGGACTACGACTTCGACGGGGAGTTCTTCACCGTGCCGACCCCCCACAACATCCTCCCCAAGCCCTACGGCAAGGGCCACCCGCCGCTTTGGGTGGCCTGCGGTAACCCACCCACCTTCGCTAAGGCCGGTTCCCTGGGCATCGGTGCCATCGCCTTCAACTTCGAACCCATCCACAACCTCAGGGGCAGGGTGGAGGCCTACAAGGAGGCCATCCAGGACCCGGTCGAGCAGATCGGCCAGTTCAGGAACGACAACGTGATGATGACCAACGCCTGCATCTGCCTGGAGGACCGAGAGGAGGCCCGCGCCGTGGCCAAGGCCAAGGGGCGGGGCTATCTGGTGACCATGGTCAACATGTACCACGACACCATGCCTAAGTCCCCGGATGCCATCACCTGGCCCAACCCGCCGGTCGACCCAGGTTGGACTGACGAGCTACTGGACCTGGCCATCGACGGTGGCTACATGCTGTGCGGCAACCCCGAGGAGGTCAGCGAGCAACTGAACCGGTACCAGGAGGTGGGCTGTGACCAGGTGGTGTTCGGACTTCCCACCGAGGGTCTAACCCATGACCAGACCTTGGAGATGATCGAGCTGTTCGGCGATCGGGTCATCCCGGAGTACGACGGCGACCGTACCCACTCCACCGACCGGTACCGAGCCGAGGCTCGCCGGCGGTACCCGGACTTCCAGTACGCGATCCCAGAGGACATCGACGTGTCGGTCATCCCGACCACCGCCCTGCTCCCCCTGGGCTAGGTCCGGAAACTGACTCTGGAGGTCCCGTGGCCCGCGACGGAAGCGAGACCCGGGCCCGGCTGCTGGCCGAGGCTGAACAACAGTTCGCCGAGGTCGGCATCTGGCAGGCGGCCATGGGCAACATCGTCCGGGCCGCCGGTCAGCGCAACACCTCGGCACTCACTTACCATTTCGGTTCCCGGGAGGGCGTGCTGGACGCCATCCTGGCTGAGCACGGCAACCCCGTCGACACCCACCGCGGCGAACTGCTGGCCGCTCTCCGGTTGGAGCCGACGCCACCGGCCGACGTCCGCCCTCTGGTCTCGGCTCTGGTACGACCGATGACCGCCGTCCTGGCCTGCCCTCGGGGCCGCCGATACGTCCGCATCGTGGCCCAGTTGTCGGACCGGTTCCCGGCCTGGCAGAACGTCCCTGGAGGAGTCGACCAGACCCACCTCACCGAGGCATTGATTGAGCTGGAGGCCCGGGCTGACGGGCCTGACTCGACGATTCGTAGCGCCCGCCTGGTGGCCATGATCCGCCTCATGACCTCGTCGCTGGCCGCTCGGGCCGTCACCCTCGACTCGGGAGCCGCCCCGCTCCTCGATGACTCGTCCTACGAGCAGGACCTGACTGACGTCCTGGTCGGGGTGCTGACCACCCCAAGCACCCTCGTGGCCTGAGCCGACTAGCACTACTAGCAGTCCCGTCCGTCCGGCTCGGAACGCTAGAGCGGCGATGCGGGCCCTCTCTCATGACCGCTCGCCAATGGCGGGATGTTCGACAGGCTGGGTCGGCCTCAGTTTCGTGGCTCGCCCTCGGTTCCACTCCGAGTCCACAGGACCGGGAAGAGGGGATGGTCGAGGGGACAGCCGTCGTCTAGCTCCTCGACGAGTCCAGGGAAGGGAGGCGACGTCGGCCACGAGCGGGAAGCGTGGACCATGTCGTCGCCTAGGAAGCGGACCGACAGGACACGCCTCCGGGTCGTTCCGCCCACCCCGCCCGAACCATGCACGGTCAACATGTTGAAGAAGACAGCGTCGCCCGGTTCAAGCGCCCACCCAATGACCGGCCACCGCTCGGGATCGGCGTCAAAGTCAGGGATTTCAGCGAGGCTGCCCTCCGGGAACCAAGCGGCCCGGTCGTCAAGGAAGGTCCGAGGCATATACCAGGGTCCACGGTGGGTGCCGGCAATAAAGCGAATGGCGGCCGACCGGTCCACTGGGTCGACCGGGAACCACATGCTGGCATTCTGATGGCCGTTCACGTTGTAGTAAGGAAGATCCTGATGCCAACGGGTGTGCTGTCGGGTTCCAGGCTCCTTCACCAGGACGTGGTCGTGGTACAGACGCACGGTGCTCGACTCCGTCAGGGTGGCGGCGATCCGTGCAGCAGGCGACTCGCGGATGAACTGTTCCATCTCTGGGATCCGGTCCCAGTTGCAGAAATCCTCGACGAAGGCCCCGTCGTCCTGGGAGCTGGCCCGCTTGGCCAGTGGCGAGAGGTCGGCCAAGTTGGCCTCGATGGCCTCCGTGGCCCAACGAAGGTGTTCGTCGCTGAAGGCCTGGCGAACACAGACCGCGCCGTCTCTCCGGTAGTCACCCTCGAGGATCACCGGTCGGACGGCCCTCTCGTGTCCAGCAGTTCAGGCCCCAAGTCGCCTACCGACGCCGCTCCCACCAGGGCCATGGTTCGTTCGGTCCCCAACCGCAACAACTCCAGCACGTGGTCCACGCCAGCCTCGCCAGCCGCCGCTAGGGCGTAAAGGAACAGGCGTCCTCCCATGGTGGCCGTGGCCCCGGCCGCTACCGCCTTAACGATGTCGGAGCCTCGGCGCACTCCGCCGTCACACACCACCTCGATCCGCCCACCGACCGCCGCCACCACGTCGGGCACCAGGTCGAAGGGGGCTGGCGCCGAATCAAGCTGACGGCCTCCGTGGTTGGAGAGCACCACCCCCTCCACGCCGTGCTCAACGGCCAGCTGGGCGTCCGCGACAGACTGGATCCCCTTGACCAAGACCGGACCGTTCCAAATCGACCGGAGCCAACCCACGTCGTCCCACGACAGGCCGTGGTCGAACTGGGCATTCATATAGCCCGCCAGGTCCACAGCCCGACGCCCGTCGCCCGGACCACCCTTCCCGTCGGCCAGACCCTCCACGTTGGCGAACCGGATCGGCTCGGAGCGCAAAAACCGCCACGTCCAACCGGGTCGTCGGATCCCGTCCAGGAAGGTGCCGGGTCCAATCTCGGGCGGCAGGGTCAGGCCCCGGCGGATATCACGCTCACGGCGGCCCAGCACCGCGGTGTCAACGGTCAGACAGAGTGCCTCAAATCCCGCAGCGGCTGCCCGGTCCACCAGGCGTCGGATGAGGTCCCGGTCGCGCCAGGCGTACACCTGGAACCACAGGCGGGCTCCCGGTCCGGCCACCGCCGCACACTCCTCGATCGACCGGGTACCCATGGTGGACAGGGTGAATGGAATCCCGGCTCGGCCGGCCGCCCGGACCACAGCCAACTCGCCGGCCGGATCGGCGATCCGGGTGAACCCGGTGGGAGCCAGTACCAGGGGGAAGGCCAACGGCCGACCCAGCAGGGTGGTGGACGGATCCAGGGTGCCTAGGCCCCGGAGGACCCGGGGCCGGAACGTCGTGGCTCGGAAGGCCTCCACGTTTCGAGCCAAAGCCAGCTCGTCTTCGGCGGCACCGTCGATGTAGTCGAAGACTCCGGCTGGCAGGCGTCGCCGAGCCAGGTTCCGCAGGTCGTCCACGTTGGCCGCTGCCCGCAGGCGTCGGGCGGTCCGGTCCCGCTCCGGGCGCCGAAGCCGCACCACGGCCCGGAGCGTGCGGAGCATTCCCATGGCGGAGGGTGGTGGGCCGGCGCTCAGGCGCCCGCCTCACCGGCCTTCTTCCGCTCGTAGATCTCGCGGCAGGTCGGGCACACCGGGTAGCGGTCGGGGTTCCGGTTCGGGACCCACACCTTGCCACAGAGGGCCACGATCGGCTTCCCGGTCACCGCTGACTTCACGATGTCGGTCTTGCGGGCGAAGTGGGCGAACCGGTCGTGGTCGCCGTCGTCCAGGGTGGGCTCGACGACCGTCTCCGTCGGGGTGGCCGTCTCCGGGCCGGAGAGCTGAACAGGACTATTTCCGCGGTCGGTCACCGGTTCCTCTCAGCCGTCCGACCCGTCCAGCCGGGCCAGTTTCTCCACCCGGCCGACGTGGCGACCACCCTCAAACCCGGCATCCAGCCAGGCCCGGAGGACGTCGACGGCTGCCTCGGCATCGATCAGGCGCTCGCCAAGGCACAGGACGTTGGCGTCATTGTGCTCCCGTGCCAGACGGGCCGATTCGGCGTCCTGCGCGGTGGCCGCCCGGATCCCCGCGACCTTGTTGGCCGCCATGGCGATGCCGATCCCCGAGCCGCACACGCAGACCCCCAGATCGACGTCGCCGTCAGCCACGGCATGGCCCACCGCGGCACCGAAGTCCGGGTAGTCGACCTGGTCGGTGGAGTGTGCGCCAAGGTCCAGGACCTCGTGGCCCAGGTCCCTCAACTCGTCGGCCAGCAGCTGCTTGAGTGCGTATCCGGCGTGGTCGGACCCGACGGCGATGGCGTACATGGCGGCGAGGCTACCCGTCGACCGCTCTCCGGATCACCGCCGTTCGACGGCCTCCACGGAGACCCCGGCCCGTTTGAGGTCACCCTCGGTGATGGCTCCTCGGCGGACCACCCGTGCCGGGTAGGCGGTGAGGTCGACCACGGTGGATGGCTCTCCGGTGCACGGTCCTCCGTCTAAGACCAGTAGGCCACCGCCCAGCGCGGCAGCTGCCCCGGCGGCCGTGTCCGGGGTCGGCTGCCCTGTCCGGTTGGCCGAAGTAGTGGCGATTGGGCCGACCTCGACGGCGATAGCCCGGACCAGGTCGTGGTCGGGCCACCGCACCCCGACCGTCGCCCCTCCCCCCTCGGTCGTCCCGTCGCCCAGGAAGAGGTCATCGTCTCGGTCACCGCGACGGTGTCCGACCACGGTGAGCGGACCAGGCCAGAAGGCCGTCGCCAATCGTTCGAACCGGTCGTCGGCCTCCACCAGCGCTCGGGCCTGATCGCCGTCGGCCACCAACACGGCCACGAGGCGTTCGGGGGGGCGACCCTTTCGTCGGAAGACCTCGTCGATGGCGTTACGGCACGAGGGCAGGGCGGCCACGCCGTACACCGTCTCCGTGGGGAGGACCACTACGCCTCCGGCGGAAAGCGTCCGCACCGCGGCGGCCACCGCGGCCACCGGATCGGCTCCGACGTCCAGCGTAGGGGGCTCGCTCATCGTGCCAGCCGGGCCACCATCGCCCGGTCCCGTCCGGCCAGGTCGAGGTGGATCTCCGCCTCGTCGAAGCCGACCCCCCGGGCCCGGTCGGCCAGGTCCCCAACCTGGTCGGGTGACATCTCCAGCACCAGGGCGCCCCCGGGCGCCAGCCAGGTCGGTGCACCGTCTACCAGCGCCTCCAGGTCGGCCCGGCCGTCCCTTTCTGCGAACAGGGCCTCGGCCGGCTCCCAGGCCACCACTTCGACCGGGAGGTCTCCGGCCCGGTCCACGTAGGGGGGGTTGGCCACCACTACGTCGAGGCTGAATTTGAGCTCGGTCGGCAGCGCCTCAAACCACGACCCCTCGGCCAGAGTCACCCGTCGGGCAGGCCGCCCCAATCCGGCGCAGTTAGCTCGGGCTACGGCTAGGGCGCCGGTCGACACGTCGGTACACCACACCCGGGTTCCGATGCGCTCGACGGCGATCGACAGGCCGATGGCCCCCGATCCAGTTCCCAAGTCCGCCACCTGCACCGGACTGTCGGTCCGGCCGGCGGCCACCCGATCCACCTCGGCGAGGGCCAGCCCGGCCACCACCTCGGTCTCTGGTCGGGGGATCAGGACCCTCGAATCGACCATCAGGTCCAGCCCTCGGAAGGCCCAACGGCCCAGGACGTACTGCAACGGCTCTCCAGCCAGGCGGCGACCCACCATGGCGTCGTGATAGGTCATACCCCGAGCGGTCACCGGATCGTCCAGGCTGCCTCCCGGGCCGCTCCCGGATGCCTCCTCCACGATCCAGTGGGCCTCCTGGGCCGGAAGCCCGGCGGCCACCACCCGGTGCTCGGTCTCGGCCAGGACCTCCCGCCAGGCGATGGTGCCCTCGTCGCCGGTCGGGTCAGTTCCCACCGTCGAGGCCCTCGGCCAGCTGTCGGGTCCGCTCGTCGGCCAGCAGGCCGTCGGTCACCTTGTCCAGGTCCCCAGCCAGGATGCGATCCAGTCTGTGAAGGGTCAACCCGATCCGATGGTCGGTGACCCGGTTCTCCTTGAAGTTGTAGGTCCGGATCTTCTCCGACCGACCACCGCCACCGACCTGGCCCCGCCGGGCCTCCGAGGCCTCGGAACGGGCCCGATCCTGTTCGATCTGGAGCAACCGGCTTCGCAGCACCCGGAGCGCCTTCACTTTGTTCTGGAGCTGGCTCTTCTCGTCCTGCATGGAGACCACAAGACCGGTCGGCAGGTGGGTGATACGGACCGCCGAATCGGTGGTGTTCACCGACTGGCCGCCCGGTCCGGAGGCCCGGTAAACGTCGACCTGGAGGTCCTTGTCGTCGACCACTACCTCGACCTCGTCGGCCTCGGGTAGAACGCTGACCGTCGCCGACGATGTGTGTATCCGGCCCTGGGACTCGGTCACCGGCACCCGCTGGACCCGGTGGACCCCGCCCTCGTACTTGAGACGGGTCCATGCGTCGTCGCCTCTGACTAGGACCATGACCTCACTGAAGCCTCCCATGTCGGACTCCCGGGCCTCCATCGGCTCGATCGACCAGCCGTGGGCAGCGGCCAGCGCCAGGTACATCTCGTGGAGGTCGCGGGCGAAGAGGTTGGCTTCCTCGCCACCCTCCGCTCCCCGGATCTCGAGGATCACCGGGCGGCCGTCGTTGGGGTCGCGGGGCAGCAGGAGGGCGCGCAACTCACCTTCCAGGCGTTCAATGTCGGCCTCCAGATCGGCCATCTCGTTCCGGAGGAGCTCGCGCTCGTCGCCCTCTGCCTCCTCGGCCAGTTCCCGGGCCGTCGCCAGGTCATCTTGGGCGCGGCTCAGCGGCCGCCCTACGGCCAGGACCTGCTCCAGTTCCTTGAACCGGCGTCCCGCCGCCTGCAGCTGTGCGGGGTCCCCGATGACCGTCGGATTGGCCAACCGGGTTTCGACCTCCGTGTACTCGGCCTCCAGGGCCTCTACCTGTTCACGCACTGTGTTCAGGGTACCGACCGGCCCCCTGCAGGACGGTCAGGACGCCAACTACCCGGGACGGCTCGCTCAGGTCCCTTCCCAGCCGCACACCACACCGACCACGTTGACCGGGACCCGGAGGCGGGCCAGGGCCTGTTCCACGGGAACCAGGATGTCCCGGTCCGGGAGGGCCACCACCACCCGGGCGGGCGTCTCGCGCAACACCAGGGCGGCGGTCGCCGAGACGATCTGTGGATCCACCCCCACCGAGCAGACCACTAGCACCCGTCGACCATCCGAGTCGGTGCCCAATGCCGGTGCTGGCGCCGGGTCACGGAGGTTGGCCCGCTGGTCGGCGGGATCTACGGGTTCCAAGTCAACCAGGCCCACCGAGGACGGGTCGATGCACAGGTCCCGCCGGAGCCAACGCTCCCGGCACAGCGTGGACAGCGGATGGGCGCCGGTGCCGGGTCGACGATGGGCTCGTATCAGGTCGGCCGCTGCGGCCAGTGACTCGCCCTGTGGTTGGTCGGCGTGCAGGAGCACCCCTGCCTCTCGGTCGAAACGCCCCACCCCGACCTGGACGTGGTTGCCCAGTTCCGGGTCATCGACCACCCGAACGACCTCGAGACCCGCCACTTCCCCACGCCAGATCCCGTGTTCGACCATCGGCTCGACCCCTACGCCCCGACACAGGTCCTCGAACCCGACCGGCGCCCCGGGTGGGTCTACGACGGTAGGCGTCTCGGCAGGTGCGACCTCGACTAGCCGACGACCGTCTACCCGTCGGATGTCCGGTGCAGGGAGAAGGGCGGCGGCCCGACGGGTGGCCTCGGCGGCCGCCTCCCGATCGTCGAAGCAGACAGTCATCGGTGCCTCGCCGAACCGTACGGACCGGAACACGGCGCTGCCCAAGGCGCGCTCAGGGTCGTCCTCGTCGGCCAGCACCCACAGCCGGGTGCCGTCGAAGCACTGGTTGCCGTCGGACTCCAGGTCGGACGCCGGCTCGCCTATCGCATCGGATATCAGGGCGCGCAACTTGGCGCCTCGGAGGGAAAGGCGACGCTCGGGATCGAGGGTCACGGGTTCAACGGCCCGTCAGGGGGCCGGGCCGGATGCTCGGGTTCAGCCCTTACGGCGCTTGCCGTAGCGACGCTCGAAGCGCTCCACCCGGCCGGCGGTGTCCACGATCTTCATCGTGCCGGTGAAGAACGGGTGGCTAGCCGACGAGATTTCCACCTTGACCAGTGGGTACTCCACGCCGTCGTCCAAGGTGATGGTGTCGTCAGTCTCGACGGTGGACCGGATCACGAAGTTCGTGCCCTCGCTGAGGTCTTGGAAGACCACCGGCCGGTAGTTCGGGTGAATGTCCTGCTTCATAACGGGTCCAGTCTGCGCTGCGTTCGGATCGTCGACAACCTGTGGTGACGGGTGTCGATCAGGCACCCATGCTCGGTCCCTTGGCGATCTCCACCAGGAACTCGTCGTTGTTGTTGAAAGTCTTGAGGCGGTCGATGAGCAGCTCTAGGCCGGCTGCCGCACCGGCGTCGCCGTCGTTGCCCAGGCCGTTGAGCACCCGGCGCAACTTCCACACCTGGTTGAGTTGCTTGCGCTCGAACAGGAGCTCCTCGTGGCGGGTGGACGAGGCGTTCACGTCGATAGCCGGGTAGATCCGCCTCTCGGAGATACGCCGGTCCAGGCGGAGCTCCATGTTGCCGGTGCCCTTGAACTCTTCGAAGATCACCTCGTCCATCTTGGAACCGGTGTCGACCAGGGCGGTGGCCAGGATGGTCAGCGAGCCGCCCTCCTCTACGTTGCGGGCTGCACCGAAGAACCTCTTGGGCGGGTAGAGGGCGCCGGTGTCCAATCCGCCGGACATGATGCGCCCGGTGCCTGGGCCGGCTGCCAGGTTGTAGGCCCGGGAGAGGCGGGTGATGCCGTCGAGCACGATCACCACGTCCTCGCCGTACTCCACCATCCGTTTGGCCCGCTCGATGGTGACCTCGGCCAGGTGGGTGTGCTCATCGCTGGGACGGTCGAAGGTGGATCCCACCACCTCTCCGCGCTGCATCCAGCGGCGCATGTCGGTGACCTCCTCGGGTCGTTCGTCGACCAGCAGGACGATGAGTTTGACCTCGGGATGGTTGGTCTCGATCGACCGGACGATGGACTTAACGATGGTGGTCTTGCCTGCCTTGGGGGGCGAGACGATCATCCCGCGCTGGCCCTTGCCCACCGGACAGAGCAGGTCGATTATCCGGGCCGTCATGTTGGTGGGATCGTCGTCGATCTCCATCTTGAGTTGCTCGTCCGGGAATAGCGGCGTGAGGTCCTCGAACTTCGGACGACCCTTGGCCTTCTCGGGGTCCGTGCCGTTCACGGAGTCCACCCGGAGCAGGGCGGGGTTCTTCTCGCTCCGGTTAGCCGGACGCGACGCCCCGACGATCTGGTCGCCCTTGCGGAGGCTGAACTGGCGAACCTGCTTGACCGAGACGTAGGCATCGCTCTTGGACGGCTTGAAGCCGGAGGAGGTACGCAGGAAGCCGTATCCCTCGTCCCGTAGGTCGAGGTGGCCGGAGACCTCCACCGGTTCGCCGTCCCACGGCTCCTCAGGTCCCGATTCCCTTTCGCGTCCTCGGCGGCGGCGGCGGCGGTTGCCCGGCTCGCTCGGGTCGCCCTGCTGGCCGCGGTTCTGGTGCTGGCCCCGGCCCTGGTTCTGTCGTCCGCTGTCCTGTCCGGGACTCCGGTTGTCGGCTCGGTCGGAGCCACCCTCACCGTCGCCCTGGTCGGTCGTGGCGTCGGTCTTCCCGTCGTCCTGTGACTCAGCACCGTCGCTGGCGTCCTCGGACTCCTCGTTGGTCACCTCTTCGACAGTCGCCTCCTCGGTGGTCGCCTCGATTTCCCACTCGGCCGGAGGCTCTTCGTCAAACCCCGTCGAGTCCGGCGACGAGCCATTCGACCCGGTACCGGTCAGATCCAGGATCAGGTCCACGATCTCGGCCTTTCGGGCTCGCGAGCCAGGCTTGCCGCCAAGCGCGTTGGCGATCGTGGTCAACTCATCGCGGTCTTTGCTCTCCAGCGTTCCGCGTTCCAACTGGGTGGAGTCCATGCTCACAACACCTCATGTTTCTTCGGACCCAATGGCCCGTCTGATGTGCTCCCGACCGGGACGGTACGGGAGGGGGGGCCGCCATCCGGGGACCCGCTTGGCGGGGCGGAGGGCGTGTCGTCGAGCGGTGGTCCCGAGGCCGATCGTGTGGTTCCGCCACGGACACGTGGTGGCACGAAGGAAACCTCGTGGGAACTGTCGCCCGCCTGGCGACGCCTCCACTGTACCGAATCGACGTGAACGGCGACAACCACCGTTGCAACGATAGGGATCGGAGCAGGTCAGGAGGCCAGAAGGTGGGGAACCAGGAGGTGTCCGGGGACCGGTTCCCGGTCGGCCACACCGGCCTCGGTAAAGGTTCCACCGGGGCCATCCACCGCCGAATCCGCCAATAGGTAGGGCACCGGGTCGGGGGTGTGGGTCCGAGTGGTCAGCGGCGTGGCGTGGTCGGGCAGCATCAGGAGCCGCCACGGCCCCAGGTCGTCCAGACCGGTCAACAGGTCAGCCAGGATCCGGCGGTCCCAGTTCTCCAGGGCCTCCACCTTTTCAGCCACGTCTCCGGCGTGGCCGGCCTCATCGGTGGCCTCCACGTGGATGACGAACAGGTCCAGGCCGGCCTTCAGCTCGGCTAGGGCGACGTCCCGCTTGCCCTCGTAGTCGGTGTCGTACCACCCGGTGGCGCCCGGGATGTCGCAGATCTTCATGCCCGACAGCACGCCGATGCCACGGACGAGGTCCACGGCTGTGACCAGGCCGGCCTCCACGCCGTGGGTGTCCCGGAACGATGGGATCCGCGGTTGGAAGCCTTGGCCCCACAGCCAGATTTGGTTGGCCTCGAGGTCGAAGCCGGCTAGGACCTCCTTCGAACCCTCCATCAGGTCGGTCAACGCCCCGCCGGCCGGACCCGACGGGTTCACGATCGGGGCCCCGGACAGGTCGTGGGGCGGGGTGCAGTCGGCATCCAGCCATGCCTCGGGGGCGATCAGGGCGTTGCGAAAGCCAACCCCGGCCAGGAACTCCAGGCCCTCGTGGGCACCGGCTAGAGCCTCCTGGAGGGCGGCCACCACGGCAGCGCCCTCCTCGTTGGTCGGGTTGGCCCCCGCGTAGTCGACCATCACGCCGTCGTGGACCACGACCAGGTTGCACCGGAAGGCCGTCTGGTCGGGACGCAGGGTGCGGCCCATGGCCGCCACTTCGATGGGGGCTCGGCCGGTGTGGTACTCGGTTGGGTCGAAGCCCAGAATCGACATGTTGCCTACATCGCTCCCCGGGGGCATTCCCTCGGGGATTACGGCCGCCCGACCCACGGTGGCTCGAGCGGCTAGGGCGTCTAGGACGGGGGTGTGGGCGACCTCCAGCGGCGTGCGGCCGTCCAGCTCGGGAACCGGCAGGTCGGCGCAGCCGTCGGGGACGCAGATCACATATTTCACAGGCCGATCATCCTGTCAGAGGGGCTGGTGGGGACCACCGCGTCGCCGCCGGTCATCGGACACGCCGGTGCGCCTCGACGAACTCTTGGACGACGACCAGGTCGTTGGGCATCCGGGTCAGGCGTTCCGGGCGGTCGTGGAGGTCGGCGAGGCGGTCCGGCAGTTCGGGCCGGACCCCGGTGGCCGCCTCGACGGCGTCCGGGAACTTGGCTGGGTGGGCCGTGGCCAGGGCCACCAGAGGGATCGAGGGGTCGCGGCGGGCGGCCCGACCGGCCAGCACGCCGACCGCGGTGTGGGGATCGAGCACGATCCCCGACCGGTCGGCCTCGGTGGCGATGCAGTTCTTAACCACGTCGTCGCCGAAACGGGCCGCGGACCAGGTACCGGATAGGGCGGCATGATGTTCCGGGTCCAGCTGGAAGCGGCCGGTGGACCGGAAGGCGTCCAGGCGGGCGGCCACCTCAGCGCCGTCGCGGTCCAAGATCTCGTACAGCAGCCGCTCGAGGTTGGACGAGATCTGGATGTCCATGCTGGGCGAGGTGGTTGGTACCACCTCGGCGATGGTCATGGTGCCCTCGGTGAAGAACTGCGTCAGGACGTCGTTGGTGTTGCTCCCGACCACTAGTTGGGGGACTTCTAGGCCGGCATGTCGGGCCACGTGTCCGGCAAAGACGTTCCCGAAGTTCCCAGTGGGCACGGCGAATGCCACCGGAGATCGGCGACCCCCCAGTCGCTCGGCGGCCACCACGTAGTAGACGACCTGGGCCATCACCCGGGCCCAGTTGATGGAGTTCACGGCCGACAGCCGTACCCGGTCCCGGAAGGCCACGTCGGCGAACATGGCCTTCACCAGGTCCTGGCAGTCGTCGAAGGTTCCCTCCACGGCCACGTTGTGCACGTTGTCGGCGTCCACCGTGGTCATCTGGCGGCGCTGCACGTCGGACACCCGGTCGGCTGGGTGCAGGATGATGACGTCAACGTTTTCGCGGTCTCGACAGGCTTCGATGGCCGCCGATCCCGTGTCGCCCGATGTCGCACCCACGACGGTTACCCGCTGGCCTCGCCGGTCTAGCTCGTAGTCGAAGAGCCGTCCGACCATCTGGAGGGCCACGTCCTTGAAGGCCAGCGTCGGGCCGTGAAAGAGCTCCAGCAGGTGAATGCCGTCGTGTAGCTCGACGAGCGGCGTCACCTCCGGGGCGTCAAATGTGGCGTAGGCGTCGGACACCATGGCGGCGAAGTCGTCCCGGCCGATGGCGTCGCCCACGAACGGGGCCATGACCTCGATCGCCGTCTCCACGTAGTCACCCCGCCCGCCCTCGGTCAGGGTCGGCCAGGACTCCGGCACGTACAGCCCCCCGTCGGAGGCCAGGCCGGCTAGGAGGGCGTCGCCGAACTCCAGGGCCGGGGCTGCCCCGCGGGTGCTGACGTAGCGCATGGCGATCGCGACGTCGGTCAGTCGCCGATGACCCGCAGCACGCTGCCGACGGCCCGCACGGCGTCTAGGGAACGGAGGTCCTGAAGGGTGGAACGCAGGTCGCGCTCCCGGGCTCCGTGGGTGATGAACACCAGGCGGGCCTCGCCACCTAGGCCCTCCTGTTCCATGGAGCGGATAGACACGCCGTGCTCGCCGAACACAGTGGCCACCTGGGCCAGGACCCCCGGGCGGTCGTCCACCTCGAGGTTCAGGTAGAAGGCGGACGTCACGTCGTCGATGGGGGCGATCCGGGCCCGCTCCAGGTCCCCGATGACCGCACCGTGTCCCCGGTGGAGGTTCCCCGCGGCGTCGATGAGGTCGCCTAGCACGGCCGAAGCGGTCGGTCGTCCACCGGCGCCCCGTCCGTAGAGCATGAGGTCGCCGGCCGCCCCGCCTTCCACGAATACCGCGTTGAAGCTGCCGTTTACCGAGGCCAGGGGGTGGTCCAGCGGGACCAGCGTTGGGTGCACCCGCACTCCGACTTGGGGCCGACCGTCCTCGTCGACCGTCTGTTCGGCCACCGCCAGCAGCTTGATGCAGTGCTCCAGATCGGCGGCGAACTCAATGTCGTCCACCGTGATCCCTGAGATGCCCTCGTGGTAGACGTCGCCGGCCTCCACCCGGGCGCCGAAGGCCAGCGTGGCGATGATGGCCGCCTTGGCTCCGGCGTCGAAGCCCTCTACGTCGGCGGTTGGGTCGCTCTCGGCGTAGCCCAAGCTCTGGGCCTCTGCCAGAGCGTCGGCGTAGCTGGCCCCCTCGTCGGCCATGCGAGTCAGGATGAAATTGGTCGTGCCGTTAACGATTCCCATGACCCGTCGGATCGGCTCGCCGGCCAGCGACTCGCGTAGGGGTCGCATAATCGGGATGGCCCCGGCCACCGCGGCCTCAAACAGCAGGTCCACGCCGTTGGCCTCGGCCAGGGCGTAGAGCTCGGCACCGTGGTTGGCTAGGAGTTCTTTGTTGGCCGTCACCACCGGCTTGCCGGATGACAAGGCGGCCGCCAACAGTTCGCGAGCCGGCTCGATCCCTCCCATCAGCTCGACCACCACGTCAACCTCGGGATCGGCTACCACCGAGGCGGCGTCCGTGGTGAAGGCGTCGTCGTCGACCGGAACGTCCCTGTCGATGGCTGTGTTGCGCACCGCGATGCGGGTCACCGACAAGTCCAGCCCGGTCCGCCGGAGCACCTCGTCACGGCGTTCGGCGACGAGGACGGCCAAGGCGGCGCCCACGTGGCCGCAGCCCAGCATTCCGACGCGGATCGAGGAGGACTCCATGGGACAGACGGTACCGCTCGGGGTGGCTCGGCAAGGCGCCGATTCAGGGTCCCGTCCCCTCCGCTGGTCAGCCCTCCCGGCTGATCAGGTCCTCGAAGGTCTCGCGTCGCACTACCTGGCGGGCCCGGCCGTCGGCCACGAACACCACAGCGGGTCGCAGGACCTGGTTGTAGTTGGAGCCCATGGAGTGTCCGTAGGCCCCGGTGACCGGCGTAGCCAGCACGTCTCCCACCACCATGTCCTCGGGGACCCAGCCCTCGCGGACCAGGAGGTCGCCCGACTCGCAGTGCTTGCCCACCACCCGTACGGCACGTGGACGATCGCCATTCGTGGATCGGGGCAGGAAGGTCTCGTAGCCCGAGCCGTAGAGCACAGGGCGGGGGTTGTCGCTCATCCCACCGTCGACGGCCACGTAGGTCCGGATCCCGGGTAGGTCCTTGACCGTCCCCACCCGGTAGAGGGTCACGGCGGCCGACGCCACGATGGCCCGGCCCGGTTCGGCCGAGACCGAGGCCGTAACCCCTGCCGCCTCGCAGACGGCCCGGATGCCGGCCGCCCACTCGGTGATCGACGGGGCCGACTCTCCCTCCACGTACGGCACACCCAGGCCGCCACCCACCGAGAGCTCGGGCAACCCGAAGGGTTCGGCGAAGTCCACCAGGACCTCGACGACCCGGGAAAAGGCCCCGACCTCGAATACCTGGCTGCCGATATGGGCGTGCAGCCCGACCAGCTCAACGGCGTCGGACGCCGTGGCCCGTTCCACGGCCGCCTCGGCCAGGCCGGACGACACCGTGAAGCCGAACTTGGAGTCGTCCTGGCCGGTGGCCACGAACTCGTGGGTGTGGGCCTCCACTCCCGGGGTGATCCGCAACAGGACCTGAGGCCGGGACCCGGTCCGGGCGGCCAGGTCGTCGAGGCGGTCCAGTTCGTCAAACGAGTCGACGACGATCCGGCCCACGCCCTCATCCAGGGCCATGGCTAGCTCGCTGTCGCTCTTGTTGTTGCCGTGGAGGACCAGGCGGTCGCCGGGCACCCCAGCGTGACGGGCCACATACAACTCGCCACCGGTGGCCACGTCCAGGCACATGCCCTCCTCGTGGGCCAGGCGGGCCATGGCGCCACAGAGGAAGGCCTTGGAGGCGTAGGCCACGCCGTCCCCGAAGGCGGCCACCGCCTCCCGGCAGCGGCTCCGCAGGTGGTCCTCGTCGTACACGAAGAGTGGCGTGCCGTATTCGTCGGCCAGGTCCACCAGGTCGCATCCGCCAATCGAGGCCCGGCCGTCCGGTCCGACCGACGCCGAGTCGGGCAGCAGGTGGAGGGGGATGGCACCAGCCACGTTCAGTCCTCCCCGTCAGCCGGGTCGCGCCACATCTCGGTCGGTGCGCTCACGCCCAGCAGGTCCAGGGCGACGGCCAGGCCGATGCGCGCCCCCTCGACCAGCCACAGCCGGGCCGTCGTGGTCGCTGGGTCGATCCCGTCTCCCAGGACGCGGCAGTCGTGGTAGAAGCCGTGGAACGACGACGCCATCTCGCGGACCCATGTGGTGACCTGGTGCGGCGCCCGTTCCCGACAGGCCCGCTCCACAGCGTCCGGCAGCTCGTGCAAGGCCCGCAGGATCTCCAGCTCGCGGGGATGCACGAGTAGGGACAGGTTGGCGTCGACCGGCGAGCCCCGCCGGCTTCCCGCCTCGTCGGCCCGTCGGACGATCGAGTGGATCCGGGCGTGGGCGTACTGCACGTAGAACACCGGGTTCTCGTTGACCTGACTGGCCACTAGGTCCAGATCGAAGGTCTGGGGGGAGTCGACGGACAACAGGAGGTAGGTGAAGCGGGCCGCGTCGGCGCCCACCTCGTCCACCACCTCGGTCAGCTCGACCATCTCGCCGGTCCTCTTGGAGAGTCGGACCTCCTGGCCGTCTCGCTGGAGGCCGACCAGCTGGGTGATTGCGATCTCCAGGTCACCGGGGTCGTGTCCCAGCAGGGCCATGGCGGCGTGCATCCGGGCCACGTAGCCGTGGTGGTCGGCACCAAAGACGTTCACCAGGAGGTCGGCCCGGCCGAACTTGTCCCGGTGATAGGCCACGTCGGGCATCAGATAGGTGGGCTCGCCGTCCCCCTTGATCAGCACCCGGTCCTTGTCGTCGCCATGCTCGCTACTCCGCAACCAGACAGCGCCGTCCTCCTCGTACACGGCGCCGGCGACCCGTAGGTCGGCCAGCGTTTGGTCGATGGCTCCGCTGGCCATCATGGACCGCTCGCTGAACCAGGTGTCGAAGTGGATGGACAGCGACTCCAGGACGGACTGGTGGGCGGCCAGCGCCCGGGTGTAACCCCACTCCAGCGGGTCGGCGTCGGTCGGCATCTCAGCCGCCCAGTCCACGATGTACTGCCCGTGATAGCCGTCGTCGGGAACCTCCTGTCCGGCGGCCCGGGCGGCCAGCGAGGCGGCGAAGCTCTGCATCTGGATACCGCGGTCGTTGATGTAGAACTCGCGCGCCACCTGGTAGCCGCACCGCTCGTAGAGGCGGGCCACCGAGTCGCCGTAGCAGGCACCACGACCGTGCCCGGCGTGGAGCGGCCCGGTCGGGTTGGCGCTCACGAACTCCACGATGACCTTGGCCCCGGCCCCGTGGTTATTCCGGCCCCAACCGTCGGTCCCGGCGACCACCACGTCGACCAGCACTTCGTGGAGCCACGAGTCGGCCAGCCGGAAGTTCACGAAGCCCGGCCCGGCCACCTCAACACCAACTACGTGGGACGGCGGGGCGGTCGATAGGTGGTTGGCCAAGGCGGCGCCCAGCTCGCGGGGGTTTTGACCGGCGACCTTCGCCGAGACCAGGGCCACGTTGGTGGACCAGTCCCCGTGGTCAGGGTTGGCCGGCCGCTCTAGTTGGACCACGTCGGGCAATGGGTCGACCCCGAGGTCGGTTAGCGCGGTGCGAACCGCGTCGATGAGGGTGTGGCGCACGTCCATAGCCGGTTCCAGCAGTCGGGAAGGCCCACCGGGCAGGTCCCGGTCGGTCCCGCCGATGCTACCGGGGGTGTCGGGGACCCTCGGGTGCGCTTTGTCCGCCGTTATGGACCCCGGGATCCTTTGCTCAGCTTGGCTTGGCGTGCAGCCGGGCGTCCTGTCGCACCACGAAGACCAAGGAGCCCAGCACCACGGCCATGCCCACCACCTGAGGGACAGCCACCCGCTGGTCTAGGACCAGCCAGGCGCCCACTGTGGAGAGGACCGGGATGGCCAGGGTCAGGAGGCCGGCCAAGGTGAGGCTGACGTGGAGGTGAGCCCAGTTCATGAAGAAGTGCCCGGTTCCGGGGATAGCCAGCAGGAGGGCCAGGACCCCCCACTGCGACCACGACGGGAAGGCGGGAACGATTTGACCGGCCTCCACGGCGGCTATGGGAAGCAGCACCACGGCCCCGATGGTCATCGAGGCGGCCTGAAGTGTGAACGTGTCGATCTGCTGGCGGACGTCCTTGACGAGGATGAAGTAGGCAGAGAACAGGACCATGGCGACCACGGCGAGGAGGTCTCCCGTCAGGTGGCCCTCGGGCCGGGCCTCGCCTCCGGCCCCGTACATCACCAGGGCCACGCCGCCGATGGCCAGTAGGGCCACGCCGACTAGCCACCGCCCGACTCTCTCCCGGTAGCGGCGCGACGCCACGGCCATCAGCACGATGGGCTGGAGCGCCCCGATGGTGGTGGCGTTGGCCACGGTGGTGTGGTGGAGGGCAACGAAGAAGGCCCCGAGTTCTAGGGAGAACGTGACGGCCACCGGGAGGACCCGGCGCACCACACCCCAGGTGATGCGCCGCCCGCTGGCGTGGAGGACCGCCCAGTAGACCACCGACCCCAGCACGAGCCGCCAGAACCCGGTCTGGAGGCCGGGCATGTCGAACCCGGCCACGATGACGTTCCCGGTCGACCAGCAGCAGACGGCCGCGGTCGCCGATACCCGGCCGAGGCCGGTTTGGTCTCGGATGGGGCCCGGCATCGCGGCACCCTACGCCCGGTCCCTGGGCAGCCCAGCACGGGTGATGCAGGGAGCGTCTCGCTTGACTACGGTCGCGGCGTCGGCGAGCCACCAGGGGTCGCCACCAAGTTCGTGGGGAGGTCCCATGAAGGCTCGTTCACTACTCGCACTGCTACTCACTCTGGGCCTACTGGCCTCGGGGTGTTCCGACGACGGGGGGTCGACCGCCGGCGACGGGACCTGGCCGGACAGCATCACGTTCGGTTTCGTCCCCAGCTCGGAGCAGGAGGCGCTCCAGGACAACATCCAACCCTTCATGGACGTGTTGTCCGAGGCCCTCGGTATCGAGGTGGAGGGCGTGGTGACCACCGACTACACCGGCCTGGTCACGGCCATGGGAACCGGCAAGGCCGACCTGGGGGCCTTCGGGCCGTTCGGCTACACGCTGGCCCAGCAGCAGTTCGGGAATATGGAGGTGCTGATCCAGGCCATCCGGTACGGGTCTCCCACGTATCACGGACAGTGGATGACCAACGACCCATCGCTGTGCGACACGGCGCCCGAGTCGGGTACGGCCCTGGAGAACACGGACAACGGAGTGGTCCAGGTCGGTGCCCTGGAGGCCGTGGCGTTGCAGGTCGGCGTCTACTTCGGCGATTCCGGCAAGGCCCTCGGCGAGTCGGTGGACGCCGGCGACGTATCGCCTGGGACCTCCTGCATGGCTGACCTGTCCAAGGTGAAGGGCAAGCGGGTGGCCTTCACCTCTGAGTCGTCGACCTCCGGTTACCTGTTCCCAGCCCTGCAGTTGATCGAGGCGGGTATCGACCCGGTGAACGACATCACCCCGATCTTTACCGGCGGACATGATGCCGCCGTGATTGCCGTCTACAACGGCGATGCCGATGTAGGTGTGTCCTACGACGATGCCCGGCGCTCGATGCGCAAGGAGAAGACCGACGTGGGTGACAAGGTGATCGTGTTCAATGTCACCGGTGAGGTCCCCAACGACGTGGTGGCCGCCAGTTCGCTGCTGCCCGACTCGTTGCAGAACGCCATCTACGACGCCATCTACGCCTACCTAGAGACCGAGGAGGGTGAGGCGGTGTTCGACGAGGCCTACGGCTGGACATCGATCCGTCGAGCTGCCGAGTCTGACTTCGATATCGTCCGAAAGGCAGCTGAAGCCCTCGGGATCACCGAGGCCCCCTGATCGGGGTACCGAAGCCGACGACCACGACACAACCGACGCACGGGCCGTGATCCGGTTCGACGACGTCTCGGTGACCTACCGGGGCGGCGTTCAGGCGCTGCGCAACGTGGACCTCCGGGTCGACGACGGTGAGTTTGTTGTGGTCGTCGGGCTTTCGGGGGCGGGCAAGTCCACGCTCCTTCGAGCCCTGAATGGCCTTGTGCCGGCCACCTCCGGGTCGATCACCATCGACGGGACCGAGGTGGTCGGCGCCGGAGCCGCCGAGTTGAGGGTCATCCGTTCGCGGATCGGGATGATCTTCCAGACGTTCAATCTGGTGCACCGCACCTCGGTACTGAACAATGTGCTTATGGGACGCCTGTCCGCCGTCCCGGCCTGGCGGTCCACTCTTGGGCTCTGGCCGTCCGCCGAGCGCGAGGCGGCCCTCCAAGCCCTCGAACGGGTGGGCATCGTCGAAAAGGCATACGTGCGGGCCTCCAACCTGTCCGGCGGACAGCAGCAGCGGGTGGGCATCGCTCGGGCCCTGGCCCAGGAGCCGGCAGTGATGCTGGCCGACGAGCCGGTGGCCGCTCTGGACCCGGTCACCAGCAGGCAGGTCATGGGAGATCTGCAACGCATCAACCGCGAGATGGGGATCACCACGCTGGTGAACCTGCACTTCTTGGACTTGGCCCGGGAGTTCGGAAGCCGGTTGGTGGGCCTACGGGACGGCGAGGTGGTCTTCGACGGCGACATCTCCGACGTCACTGACGTCACCTTCCAAGAGATCTACGGCAGGGCGATCACCGACGACGACCTCCTGGCCGTCGATGCTGAGCCCGCCGGGTGAATACACCCCTAGTCGGGACTACCACGGGGCGGCCGTCTCGCCCTCGCCGCGGCTTCCGACTGTGGCCGGTGGTCGGTGCCCTGGCCGCCTACACACTGTTTGCCGGCCGCAAGGTCGGCTTTGACGCCTCCACGTTCTGGAACGTTTGGTCGAACCCCCTGTGGGAGAAGTTCTGGCCCATCCCGTGGGACTGGGTCCTGGATCGGCACAACGTGTTGGACCCCCTGGTCGAAACCCTCCAGATCGCTGTGGTCTCCACTCTCATCGGTTGCACCCTGGCCCTCCCCTTGGCCTTCGCCATGTCCCCGTTGACCTCTCCGAACCGGGTAACCCTGGTGGTCAGCCGGTCAGCCATGAACGTGGTCCGGGCGGTACCTGACCTCTTCTGGGCCAAGTTGCTGGTCACCGCGGTGGGGGTCGGGGCGTTCGCCGGTTCTTGGGCCCTTTCGGTCTTCTCCCTGGGCGTGATGGTGAAGTTGTTTAGCGAGACCATCGACGGTGCCGATCCCCGACCGCTGGAGGCGGCCCGGGCGGCCGGCGGCCGCCACGGTCCCGTGGTCCGGACCGGCGTCCTGCCCACCGTCCTTCCCGAGTACGTGGCCTACGGGCTGTACGTGTTCGAGTTGAACATCCGGGCGTCGGTGGTGCTGGGCCTGGTGGGCGCCGGGGGCATCGGACGGGTGGTCGAGGCCCAACGGCAGTACTTCCGGTTCGACCGGGTACTGGGCGTGCTGGTGCTGGTTTTTGTGGTCGTCTTCGTGATTGAGCAGGTCAGCGTGGCCATCCGCAGGCGGCTGGTCTGACATGTCTGCCGACCCGACCATCGCCTCTCCGGACCGGCCGGTCGCCCCCACCAGGTCGGGTCGCCGCGCTGTGGCGGCGGCGATCCTGGTCGTGGTTGTCGGCTGGTCGGTATCTGGCCTGGGCGTCTCGCTCGACCGTCTGCTCGGTGCACCCGGCGACGCCTGGGACATTTTCCGTCGCATGGTCCCGCCAGCCTTTGCCGAAGCCTCTGAGCGCGGGGTGGTGGGCAAGGTGCTGGAGTCGGTGCACATTGCGTGGATCGGCACCCTTATCGGGGCCACGCTGTCCTTGCCGTTGGCTTTCCTAGCCGCCGAGAATGTGGCCCCGGCTGCGGTTCGGATCCCGGTACGCCAGTTGTTCAACGTGATCCGTGCCGTGCCGGAGCTGATCTTGGCCGTGATCCTCATCCCGATCACCGGTCTGGGCCCGTGGGCCGGTGCGCTGGCCATCGGGATCCACTCGGTGGGCACCCTTGGCAAGTGGGCCACCGAAACTATCGAGGGGGTGGACACCGGTCCCCTGGAGGCGGTGGCGGCTACCGGGGGCCGGTGGGTGTCGGGAATGCGCTGGGGGGTCGTGCCCCAGATCCTGCCCGTGGTGACCTCCCAGTGGCTGTTCCGCTTTGAGATCAACGTGAGGGCGTCGGCGGTGCTGGGCATGATCGGCGCCGGCGGCGTGGGCTCTGAGCTGGTGTCCCAACTGGTGTTTCGTAACTTCCCGGCAGTGGGTGCCGTGCTGTTGATGACCATCGCCGTGGTGTTGAGCATCGACACTGCCTCGGCCGCGGTGCGGCGACGGATCATCCGGGGTGCCGCCACGTCCTCGGGCATCGACTCCGACGAGGACCGCAACGCCGCCGTGCTGGCCGACCTGACCGGCCTGGGTCGCTGAGCCGACTCGGCCTCACGGGACAGTCGTAGCCTCGACGCCATGATCGTCGGGATCGATGTCGGGGGGACTAAGGCGTCAGCCCTGCTGGTCGACGCCGGGTCGGCGGCCGTCGTCGACCGGGAACGGGTGTCCAGCGCCGAGGACGGTCCGGCCCTGGTGGCCGCCCTGGCCACCCTGGTGGCCGCCCTCCGAGGCCGCAGCCCTGAACCGGTGGAGGCCGTAGGCCTGGGAATCGCTGGCCTGACCGACCGGACGGGCACAGTGACGTGGTCGCCCAACCTTCCGAGGGCCGTCGGCCACCCGGTAGGGCCCGACCTGGAGCGGATCGTCGGGCTCCCGGTGACGGTGGGCAACGACGCCACGGCGGCCACCCTGGCCGAAGCCCGGTTCGGAGCGGGCCGGAACTGCGACGACCTGGCCCTGGTGACTTTGGGAACGGGCATCGGCGGTGGGTTCGTGTTGGGAGGGCGTCTACAGCACGGCGCCCATGGGTTCTCCGGCGAACCAGGCCACATGGTGGTGGACGCTGCCGGGCCGCTACACCTAACCGGCCACCGGGGCCCATGGGAGTACTACGCCTCGGGTAACGCCTTGGGGCGCCTCGGTAGCGAGGCGGCGACGACCGGGGCCTTCGACCGTGGGGTGGCCCTGGCTGGCTCCCCGAACGCCGTCACCGGGTTCCACGTCGTCGAGGCGATGGCCGACGGCGACCCGCAGGCCGCTGCGGTGTTCGACCAATGGTGCACCGAGGTGGCCCGTGGGGTAGCCAACCTGATCGTCCTCTTGGACCTGTCCCGGGTCGTGCTGGGTGGCGGGCTGGCCGAGGTCGGCGAGCCGCTACGCGACGGGGTGGCGACGGCCCTGGCTGGCCTGCTCCCCGGAGCCGACTCCCGGCCCCCGGTCGAAGTCGTGTTGGCCCAATTAGGTCCGGACGCCGGGGCGATAGGCGCCGCGCTGCTGGCCGTCGATCCGGGCTGAGCTACCGGGCGGTCCGACCCGGTGTCAGCAAGTGGGTGTCAGAGGTGGGCGCCCAAGAAGGCCAGCGTGCGAGTCCACGCCGTGGTGGCGGCGGCCTCGTCCCAGGTGCCCAGCGGGTTCTCCTCGTTGGCGAAACCGTGCCCGGTGCCCTCATACACGTGGAACACCACGTCGCGGCCCGCCTCCCGGAGCTCTGCGCCCAAAGCGTTGATGGCCTCCGGAGGGAAGAAGTCGTCGTTCTCGGCCAGGTGGCCCTCCACGGCGGCCGTCAGGCCCGACCAGTCGGGCGCGCCGTCGCCGAGGGGGGCGCCGTAGAAGGGGGCGGCAGCGGCCACCCGGTCGCCCTCCCGGGCAGCGATCAGCAGGGCGAGCATCCCGCCCATGCAAAAGCCGGTCACGCCGACGGCCTCACCGGTCGTGGCGTCCAACGAAAGCAGGTGGTCGATGGCTGCCGACATGTCACGGGCCGCCCGGTCGGGTGGCAGGGAGGTCATCAACTCGCCGGCCCTGTCCATCTCTGTGTGCTCGGCCATCTCGCCGTGGTACAGGTCGGGGGCCAAGGCCACGAAGCCCTCCGAGGCCAGGCGGTCGCACACTCCCTTAATCTGGGGGACCAGGCCCCACCACTCCTGGAGCACGACCACGCCGGGGCCGCGGCCGCCGTCCGGCACGGCCAGGTAGCCACCTGCCGTTGTCCCGTTGGCCGGGAACTCGACCATTGTTCCGCTCATCGTTCCTCCTGCACTTCATTCCTTCTTGCTTCTGTCTGGACTTGGGGATCGTAGACACCTGGCGCGGCTCGCCGCTTGGAGACCTCCAATGGCGACCGGGAGGCTACGGCTGGGAGGAAGCGCGGTGGGTTAGTGAGGTGGCGTCCTTGGCCATTCGCCGGGCCCGTTGCCTCAATCGGCTTGGCCCTGTCCATGGCGAAGACACCTACCTACGGGAAGTAGCCAGATGCAGCCGTAGGCCCGGCCAGCGCCAACTGCAGGCCCTTCGCAGCGATCGGGGCCTCCTGAGGTCGGGGTAGCCTGACCCGTCCCAGCCCCTGTAGCTCAGCGGATAGAGCATCGGCTTCCGGAGCCGTGTGCACAGGTTCGAGTCCTGTCAGGGGCGCCAGCAATCGCGAGCACCCGACGCCACAGACCCTCGGGACAGTGACGTCCCCTCTCCTCAAGCCCCGACCTAAGAGAGGCCAAGAACCCCGACCGCACCGGTCCGGGACCCGGACGACTGCAGGACCATGGCTAGTGTCGGCCCGTGGCTGCACCCCGCGAGAAGTGGTCCTTCCAGTGGAAGGAGCTCTACGACGAGGTCATCACCTCGGGGCTGTGCACGGGGTGTGCTGGCTGCGTGATCGCCTGCCCGCACGACGTCATCGGATACGAGCACGAGCCCGGGAAGTACCGCCCGTTCCACCTGGAGGAGGAGCTGGGACTCGACGATTGCGGCCACGGCCAGAAGGGCTGTACGTCCTGCACCCGGGCCTGTCCCCGGTTCCGAGACTGGGAGACCGAGGCCGACCGGCACCTGTTCGCTCGGGAGCGCCGGCCAGATGAGATGTCCGGCGTCTACAAGGACATCTTGCTCACCCGAGCCTCCGACGATGCCGTGCACACCGTGGGTCAGGACGGAGGCCTGGTCTCGGCGATCCTCATCTGGTGCCTGGAAAATGGCGTCATCGATGGCGCCCTGACCTCCCACTTGGAGCACGACGGGAGTTGGAAGGCCGTGCCGGCCGTGGCCACCGACCGAGAATCGGTGCTGGCCGGAGCGGGGAGCCGCTACACCTACTCGGCCAACACCCTGGCCATTCCCGAGGCCCTAGACCGGGGCCTGTCGTCACTGGCCCTGGTGGGCATGAGTTGCCAGACGTCGATCGGACCGGTGATGTGGCACCGCAAGGTCGGCAAGGTCGGCAAGCCGATCAAGTTGAACATTGGCCTGCTGTGCTCCAAGTCGTTCGACGACTCCATCTTCGAGGAGCTGTTCTTGGCCAAGTACCGCCTCCGCAAGGAGGACATGGTCAAGATGAACATCAAGGGCGTGTTCCAGATCTGGATGCGCAACGGCGACTACCACGAGGTCAACCTCAAGGAGTGCCACGCCTGGACCCGGGAAGGGTGCGACTACTGCCCCGACTTCGCCGCCGAGCACGCTGACATCTCGACGGGTGGTATCGGCGAGAACAACGACTGGACCCTGACCATCGTGCGGACCGAGCTGGGACGCCAGATCATCATGCAGATGCTGGCCGAGGGTGTGATCGAGGGACGGCCGGGCGACAGCGACCCCGGAGCCATCGCCCTCATGCATCGCCTGTCGGCCAAGAGCCGTGAGCGGTGGCCGGAGTGGGCCAACCCGACGGCCCGGGTGGGTTTGCCCGTCAGGGCCGGCTGAAATGCCGACGGCCCCCGGGCCGCCAGAAGCCAGTTAGGCGCCGCAGGTCTCCGTGGCCTCCACGAACCAGCCGTAGTGCTCGCCCAGCATGGCGACCGTGACGTCGTCCCGGTGTTTGTCGATGAAGTCGTCGAGGCCCTTGAACTCCTCGAATGTCACCGCAGACTGCACCCGGTCCAAGACGCACCCGCAGAAGTCCTTGGCCCGGACCGTCGCGAGATCGTCGTTGGCTGCCAGGCAGGCCGCTGTGAACTCCCGTTCAACGAGGCCCTCCCCGGTCTCGTCGGCCTGGTCCTCCCAAGAGACGGGCTCCCCGGAACTCATACAGCCGGAAGCCAAGACGACCACGGCGAGAGCGGCCAGGAGGCAACGGAGACGGTTCACCACGGCGCCGAGGCTACCGGCCCGTCGACCTACCCCCGTCCCGGTCACCGACCGTCGGCCAGCCCCTGGGCCCGGTTCAACACGGCGTCGAACATGGGACCGGTGAGCCGACCGGTGAACGTGTTCTGCTGACTGACGTGGTACGAGCAGAGGATGGTCCGACCGTCGGGCAGGGGTGCTTCCACCCCGTGGCCGAAGTCCGGCCGCGGACGCAGCCCGAAATCGGCGGCCGCCGCTACGTAGCCGATCCGGCCCAATGCCACGACGACCCTGATCCGCTCCAGGGCCTCCACCTCCCGCTGGAAGAACGGCCGACAGGCCGCCCTTTCGTCGGGGGTGGGCTTGTTGGCCGGTGGGGCGCACTTGACCGGCGCCGTGATGAACACGTCGTCCAGCACCATGCCGTCGTCGCGGCCCACGGCCTCTGGCTGGCTGGCCAGGCCTACCCGGTGGAGCGCCGCGAACAGGAAGTCTCCCGACCGGTCCCCGGTGAACACCCGTCCCGTCCGGTTGGCCCCGTGGGCAGCTGGAGCCAACCCCACGACCAGGATCCGGGCCCGCGGGTCGCCAAAGCCGGGAACCCCCCGACCCCAGTAGTCCTGGTCCCGGAAGGCAGCCCTCTTCTCGACGGCCACCTGTTCCCGCCACGCCACGAGGCGCGGACAGGCCCGGCAGGACACCACCTCATCGTGCACCGTCTGCAGCGCCCGGCCACCGTCCACGAACGCAGGGTAGGTTCAGCGACCGATGGCCCCCACCCTCGTGCTCTACGTCCGCCACGGCCACACCCCGACCACCGGGGCACGCCTCCCCGGTCGGGCCCCCGACCTTCACCTCTCAGACGAGGGGCGAGCCCAGGCCGAGGCTGTGGCCCGCCACCTGGCCGACCGGGCGCCCGGGCTACCCGGCGGAGCCATCGCCGCCGTCTACGCCTCGCCCATGGAACGGGCCCAGGAAACGGCCGCACCCATCGCCCGGGCTGTCGGGTGCCGGGTTCGGACGGCTTCCGGGCTGAACGAATGCGACTTCGGAGCCTGGACCGGCCGTCGCCTCCGGGAACTCCGCAAGCTGAAGTCCTGGACAACCGTGCAGGACCAGCCGTCAACCTTCCGGTTCCCAAAGGGCGAATCGTTCGCCGGGATGCAAGACCGGATCACCGGCCAGGTGGACTCCTTGGTTTCCCGACACCCCGGCCAAGCCATCGTGTGCGTCTCCCACGCCGATCCCCTGAAGGCGATCCTGGCCCGCGACCTGGGCACCCCGCTGGACCTCTTCCAGCGACTGGAGGTCAGTCCGTGCTCGGTGAGCGCCGTACTGCACGGGTCACACCGACCCCACATCTTGGGCATCAACGCCACCGGCCACCTGGCCGGCCACCCCTGAACCCCCGACGGAGGCCCCCAAGGTGACCGACTCGCCAGCCGCCCTAGAACACGGTGACCTAGGCCTCGACGTGGCCGAGTGCACGGCGGCCCGCATCGACTTGGTGGTGGGCTACCCGGAACTCATGGCCCGGGTAGCCGAGGGGGGCTCCTTTGGCGGCGAGTACTCCCGACCCGCCGGCCAAGCCATGTTCAACCGCCACTCGGGGCCGGCCGTGGAGGACCTTCGGGCCAAAACCCGGGTGGTCGAGGTGGCCCCCCGGTCATGGCTGGTCCGCCTGCCCCTCGTGAACAGCGCCGTGTTCGAAACCGACGATGGCCTGGTGGTTTGCGACACGGCAATGGCGCCCGGCGGGCCCGCCCTGCTGGAGGCCATCCGCTCGGTGTCCGCCAGCCCGATCCACACCATCGTGTACAGCCACGGCCACGTTGACCACGCCTACGGGACCTGGGCCCTACTAGAGGACGAGGCCACGATCGCCGCTGGAGGGCCCCGGATCGTGGCCCACCGGGGCGTCGCTGACCGTTTCGACTACTACCTCCGGCTCCGGGGCTCGCTGGCCCGCTACATGAACCAGCCCCCCCACCACCTGCCCACCTCTCGCGACGACCTGGCTTGGCCGACTGAGACCTTCGACGAGCGCCTCGTGCTGACCGTCGGCGGGGAAGAAGTCCACCTGGTTCACCACCCAGCAGAGACCGACGACCAGTGCTATGCCTGGTTCCCCGACCGCCGGGCCCTCTACAGCGCCGACTACTACCAGGGCTTCCTGCCCAACTTGGGCAATGGCAAGCGGACCCAGCGGGGCACCGACGACTGGGTCCTGGCCATGAGGGAGATGGCAGACCTGGGCCCGCTCTTTCTGTTCCCCGGCCACGGCGAGCCGATCACCGACCCCGAACTGATCCGATCCGAGTTCCACCTCCTGGCTGACGCCCTCGAGCACATCATCGACCACGTGGTCGACGGCCTGAACCGTCGCCTCCGCAAGGACCTCATCGTGGACACGCTGGACTGGCCGGAACGCTTCGCCGACCACCCGACCCTGGCCATCCAGTACGTCACCCCCGGGGACATCGCCCGGATGGTCATCAAGCGCTGGACAGGATGGTGGGACGACATCCCCTCGCACTGGTCCCCGGCCCCCCTGGTCGACCAGGCGTCCACCATCGTGGACCTGGCCGGAGGCCTCGGCCCGCTGGTGGCCCGAGCGCGCTCGCTGGTGGACGCCGACGTGGCACAGGCCTGTCACCTGGCCGACTGGGCGTGGTACGCCGACCCCCACCACCCGGACGTCCAACAACTGGTGGTCGACGCCTACACGGCACGCGTCATGGACCCGGCCTCCAACACCCAAGAGATCCTCGTGTACCTCGACCAGGCGGCGGCCGCCCGAGCCCTCCAACTCCGGACCGCCGGACACCCCGACCCGTAGGCTCGTCAGCGATGGAACGGCCGGAAATCGACTGGGACGACACCGACGCCTTCACGGCCGGGACCACCGGACCGCAGGGGCGGCGGGTGTTCTTCCTCCAGGCCCGCCGGGCCGGACAGGTGGTCTCCCTGAAGTTGGAGAAGCAACAGGTGGCCGGGTTGGCCGAGTTCCTGCACGGCCTGATGGGCGACCTGCCGCCGATCGACGAACCGGCCGTCGAGGTAGCGGAGACGTCGGCCCGGTTCGAGGATCCCGAGGAAGCCGACTGGGTGGTCGGCAGCCTCGGGGTGACCTACCAGCAGTCCACCGACCGCCTGGTCCTTATCGCCGAGGAACTGCTGCGGGACGAGGACCTGGTCCCAGCCCAGGCCCGGTTCCCGATGCGCCGCGAGCTGGTGGCCGCCTTCATCGTCCGGGCCCGGGAACTAGTGGCGGCCGGCCGGCCGCCGTGCCCGTGGTGCGGCGCACCGCTCGACCCCGCGGTCGACGGCTGGTGCCCCTGTGTCAACTGACGCCCCAGCGCCGCCAGACCCGGTCACCGGAGACGGAGACGGAGCCCCCAGCCCCTTCCGGGCCCGGGGCCCGATCGACGACGCGACGGCCGTAGAAGCACTAGCCGCCGGTCGCCTGGAAGTCCTGGGTCGCATGCCGTGGACCTCGAACGCCACCTTCCTGGTGGACGTCACCCCACCGGACGACGTCCCCCTTCCCCTAATCCAGGGCGTCTACAAGCCGGGGCGCGGCGAGCGACCCCTCCACGACTTCCCCCCCGGCCTGTACCGAAGGGAGGCCGCGGCGTGGGAGCTGGCCCACCTCCTCGGGTGGGGTTTGGTCCCCCCGACGATCGTCCGCGACGGCCCGTTCGGAGAGGGATCAGTCCAGTTGTACGTGCCGTGCGACTACGAGGAGCACTACTTCACCCTCCACCACGACCCGGACCGGGTAGCCGACCTCCGTCGCCTGGCCGCCTTCGACTTGGTGGCCAACAACGCAGACCGCAAGGCGGGCCACGTCCTCGCCGGCCTCGACGGCAACCTGTGGGCCATCGACAACGCCCTGTGCTTCCACCACCAGTTCAAGGTCCGGACCGTGGTCTGGGACTTCGCCGGCGATCCGCTCGGTGACGACCTGGCCGGCGACCTGGGCCGCCTGCTTTCCGACGGCCTAAGTGACGGGCTGGCCGACCTGCTCGACCCGTTCGAGCGGGATGCCGTGGTAGCCCGGGCCCGGGCCGTGCTGGACGCCGGCGAGCTCCCGGCCGACCCCAGCGGGCGGCGGGTGCCGTGGCCGCTGGTGTGACCATCGGTCGGAAGGTGGATCCCGTGACCCTCCACGTGGGCGCCGGTTGCACCACCGCAGCCGCCCGGCGGGACACTGCCCGGGTGGGGACCCGGTGAGCGGCCACGACCTCGACCGCCTGCTGGTCAACGGCGACCTGGACGGGCTACTCCGCCTGGTCGATGAGGCGTGTGACAGCTGCGCCTGGGACAACCTGGAACAGGTGGCGCTCCGGGCCCGGAAGGCCCACGACCGCGGCTACCAGCTGTGGCCGGCCGCCGACCATGCAGAACACCGGTTAGCGCTGGAGGCACCCGCTGACCGTGCGGCGGCCGCAGTGCTACGCGACGCCCCCACGTTCGGTCTGGCCCCTCTGGCCGAGGTGGTGGCCTCCACCCACCGGTGGGTCGACCTCGAACCCCACCTCCCGATCGACGCTGGCCCGGTCCGGTCGGTGGTGGCCCACGAACGGGTCGCCCGGGGCGAGGACCTCACGGGGACGGAGCTGGCCGAGGACCCGCTTGGGCTTCCCCTGAACCTCGCCCCATGGGAACCCCGCCTCGAGGGGCCGACCATCGGGGCCTACTCCGTGGAGGACCCCGTCCCGGCTCCCGGGCCCACCCGCGCCGTCGACGCCATGGACGACGCTCCACCTGCCGGACTGGACGGAGATCCCGGGTTGGCCGCCCTCGGAGACCTGACCGCAGTATGGGCCGAGCAGTCCAACGGCCTTCGGAGGGCCGCTGCGGTCAAGGGAACCGCAGCCCAGGCCGTGGCCTCGCTCAGCGGGCACCCCGGTCGCCACCACAGGTTGCCGGTCGATGAGGCGTTAGGGCTGCTGGCATGGGCCGGGGCATCAGGAGGCGCCCACGGCAGGCGTCGGGGCATGGCCCGGGGCCGCTTCGAAGCCTGGTGGTGCGCGGCGGCGCTCACCGGCCTGGACGAGGCCTGGCCTCCCGACGGGGAGGACCTAGGAGGAGCGGTCGCCGAGCTCCGATGGTGGCGGTGGGACGACGGAACGCCGCCTACCGGCTGGCATCTGCTGATAGCCGTCGAGGACCCGGCCGACGGGCTGGCCTGGGCGTTGGACGCCAGGGACGCCGCTGACCGGACCAGTTGATCCGGGTCGCCGGAGCGGTCGCCTCGACGGCCGGCGGCCCTTAGCCTCGGGCCTGGAGCGCCTCGATCAGTTTGGGCAGGACCTTGTGCACGTCGCCCACGATGCCGAGGTCGGCCACGCCGAAGATCGGCGCCTCCTCGTCCTTGTTGATGGCGATGATGTTGGCTGAACCCTTCATACCCACCAGGTGCTGGGTCGCACCGGAGATGCCGCAGGCCAGGTAGACGGTCGGCTTGACGACCTTGCCGGTCTGGCCCACCTGGTACGAGTAGGGCACCCAGCCGGCATCCACCACGGCCCGTGACGCCCCGGGGGCGCCCTTCACCAGTTTGGCTAGCGACTCGATCATCTCGTACTTCTCAGGATCGCCCAACCCCCGGCCGCCAGAGACCACGACGGCCGCCTCGTCCAACTTCGGACCGCTGCTCTCCTCGACGAAGCGCTCGCGCACGGTGGCCGCCCCGGTGTTCCCGAGGTCGCCGACAGCCAGTTCGGCCATGTCAGCCAGCCCGCCGCCCGACTCCTCGGCAGCGAATGACTTGGGACGGACCAGGAAGATGGCTAGGCCGTCGTCAGTGAAGCCGGTGGTCACGTCGGTGGTCCCGCCGAAGACCGGCTCGCAGCCCAGCAGGCGGTCGCCGTCGACCATCAGATCAACCACGTTGGTAATAACTGGGCGGTCGATCCTGGCCGACAGGCGGCCGGCCACGTCGCGGCCGTCGTAGGAGGTGGCGCACAGCAGGATGTCTGGACCGGAACCTGCCTCCACGGCACCGGCGATGGCCGAGGCCACCCGGGGGCCGGCTAGCGCTCCCTCAATGTCGCCGATGGTGTGGACGGTGGTGGCCCCGTGGGCACCCAGCGGACCGGCCACGGATGCGGCGTCGCCCGACATGACCACTTCCACGGTGTCGGCTAGGTCGCGGGCCTTGGTCAGCATCTCTAGCGTGGAGGCGGTGGCACCGGCCTCAGTAGCCTCGCCGAACACCCAAATCTTCGAGATTCCCATGATGACCTCCTACAGGACCTTGAGATCGTCCAGGAACGCCAGGATGCGCTCGTGGGCGTCGCCCTCGTCGTGGATGATTTCGCCGGCCTCACGGGCGGGCGCCTCGGTTATCTCGGTGATCTCCTGGCGTGCACCGGCCCAGCCGACGGTGGCCGGGTCGATGCCCAGACCTGCCAAATCGAGTTCCTCGACCGGCTTGTTCTTGGCAGCCATGATCCCCTTGAACGAGGGGTACCGGGGCTCAACTACGCCGGCTGTCACCGAGACCACGGCGGGGAGCGGGCACTCCACCTCGTCATAGCCGGCCTCCGTTTGTCGGCGGACGGTGGCCGTGCCGCCGGACACCTCGATCTCCTTGCCGAAGGTCACTGACGGCAGCCCGAGCAGCTCGGCCACCTGAACGGGGACCGTTCCCGTGTAGCCGTCACTGGACTCGGTGGCGGTCAGGACCAGGTCGGGCTCGTAGCGCCGGATGGCAGCGGCCAGGACCTTGGCCGTGGACAGGGCATCCGAGCCGGCCAGGGCCTCGTCGCTGACCAGCACAGCACCGGCGGCGCCCATGGCCAGGGCGGTCCGGAGGCCGCTCACCTCATTGTTGGGGGCCATCGACACCAGGGTGACCTCACCCTCGCCAGCGGCGTCCACCAGCTGCAGGCCCATCTCGACCCCGTACGAGTCGGACTCGTCCAAGATGAGCTTGATGTCCCTCTTGAGGGTCCTGGTCTCCGGATCCAACACCCCGGGGTCGGCCGGATCGGGAATCTGCTTCACACACACGACAACGTTCATGTCGCAAAGTGTGCCCGACGAGGACGACAACCGGACCATCCGTGGAAGGTGTTTTCGCGGTGGTCGTCGGTCACCAGCAGTCTCCGGCTCCCGAGGTGGCCCGCCACGTAGGGTTCGTCTGTGGTCGACGATCCGTTCCCGGATGGCACCCCCGGACCTCCCGCCCGCGGCGACATGGCCACCGCGTCGTGAAGATCCTTCTGGTGGTCAACCCGTCGGCCTCGTCGGTCACGGCCCGGACCCGGATCGTGATCCAGAAGGCCTTATCGGCCGACCACCGCCTAGAGGTAGCGGCCACCACCCGGCGGGGCCACGCCACCCGGCTGGCCCAGAGCGCTGCCAAGGACGGAATGGACGTGGTGGTCGTCCTGGGTGGTGACGGGACCCTGAACGAGGCAGCTAACGGTCTGGTCGGCACCGACACAGCGTTGGCTGCCCTCCCCGGCGGGTCAACCAACGTGTTCGCCCGGACCCTGGGCCTGCCCGACGACCCGGTCGAGGCCACGGGAGCTCTGCTGGACGCCGTCGAGGCGGCCTCCATCCGACGTATCGGCCTCGGGTCAATCAACCAGCGATACTTCCTGTTCCATGCTGGCGTGGGCTTCGACGCCGCGGTGGTCGAACAGGTGGAGCGTCGGGGTGGTCTCCTGAAGCGGTTCGCCGGGCATCCCCTGTTCATCGTGGCGGCCGTCGACACGTGGCTACGGCATTACGACCACCGGAACCCGGCCTTCCGGGTGGCCACCAGGGTCCTCGGCGACGAGGAGGCCCCTCACCCGTCGACCGGGGTACCCGGGGTGTTCGCGGTGTTTCTGAACACTGACCCGTACACCTACCTGGGCACCCGGGGCCTGTCGCTGGCCCCCGGTACCACCCTGGACGACCCGTTGGCCGCCATCACCTTCCGGAGCCTGTCCCCGGCCCGCCTACTGCCGGTGGTTGCCGCTTCGCTCGGCCTGACCCGGTCGTCACCGGCCGCCAACCCGACGGTCAACTTCCGGTCCGACGTCACCGAAGCCACGGTGGTCGCGTCGAGGGCCGTGCCGTGGCAGGTCGACGGCGACTACCTAGGAACGGCCACCGAGTTGGTGGTACACCACCAGCCGGACGCCTTGGACCTGGTGGTCCCTCTGGCGTCGGCTGCCTTCGACTGACCTCGGCCGGCGAGACCGGGCCTGGCTAGCCGTCGACCCAGGTCCCGTCGAAGCGACCATCGATGACCCGGCGGGCCACCTCGGGCCGGTTAGTGATGATGCCGTCTACCCCCCAGTCAGCCAGTTGGGAGATGCGACCCGGATCGTCGACCGTCCAGACCACCATGCGGAGGCCCCGCTGGTGGGCTGCCACCACCATCGACTCGTCGACCAGCTCGTCCCATGGGTTCACGAAACCGTGCCCATGGGCTACGACTCGGTCGAGGACGAGATCGGTTCCGTGGCGCTCCACAACCAGCCAGCCGGTGGGAAGGGTCGGATCCGTGCCGCGGATCCGGTCCACAGCAGAGATGTCGAATGAGGAGACCAGTAGCTCATCGGTTGGCCGGTAGGCGGCCACCAGCCCGGCCACCGCGGCGCAGACCTGATCCGAAACGTCGTGGTCAGGATCACCGGGCAGGTTCTTCACCTCCACGTTCACCCCCATGCCGCCGCAGGCCTCGAAGGCCTCGGCGAGGTTGGGCACGTAGTCGGGGACCTCGTCGGCCAGCGTCTCGCGGACCAGCCTCCCGTCATCGAAGTGGGCATCGTGGTGGACGACCAGCACGCCGTCGGCCGACAGGCGGACGTCCAGCTCAACCCAGTCGGCCCCCTGCGTCGCGGCCTCCTCAAACGCCTCCACGGTGTTTTCCCGCCGGTCCACCGAGGCACCCCTGTGGGCGACCACCAGCGGTCGGCCGTCAGGCCTGCCGACGATCACTTGCTGTGCCTCCGACGGCTTCCCACCCAGCCGACCCTAGGGCGGTGCACGGCCTCAGGTAGCCGGGTCACGGGCGTCTCCTCCTGGGCCGACCAGCCGGGAGCCGGGCACCCACACTTCGGCCACCGTCCCGGAGCCGCTGTCCACCCGATCTAGTCGGATGCGTCCCCCCAGCTCGCCCTCCACGAATGTCCGCACGATGGTCAGCCCGAGGCCTGTGGCCTCGGCCACGTCGAAGCCCTCGGGAACCCCCACCCCGTCGTCGACCACCCGCACGGCCAGGCCGTCGGCACGCCGGTCGAACTCGATCCGTACGGTTCCCGAGGCCGAGGTGTCCACCTCGTCTGGTGGGAAAGCATGGTCCACGGCGTTCTGGAGCAACTCGGTCAGAACCACGGCCAGGGTCATGGCGACCTGGCCGGGAACTAGGCCCGCCTCGTCCTGGACCGTGAACGACAGGGGACGCAACGGCGAGGAGACGCTCTCCTCCACAACGCGGACTAGAGGGCGCACAATCTCGCCGAACGCCACGTCATCGTCGGCGCTCTGGGCCAGGGTCTCGTGTACGACGGAGATGGACCCGATGCGACGTACCGACTCCCCCAAGGCCGCTCGGGCCTCGTCGGACTGCAGCCGCCGGGCTTGGAGCCGCAGTAGCGACGAGATGGTCTGCAAGTTGTTCTTCACCCGGTGGTGGATCTCCCGGATGGTGGTGTCCTTGGACACCAATTGGCGATCCCGTCGGCGGAGTTCGGTCACGTCGCGGACCAGGACGATGGCCCCGGTGGCCACCCCCCTGTCGAGCAGCGGAAAGCAGTGGCTGACCACCGCCACCTCGTCGGACCGCTCCATCTCGTCGATGGCCGCCGTCCGCCGGGAGAATGCCGATCGCAGCATCGCCGAGCCCAGCCCGGTGTCGTCGAATCGGGCGCCGACAACGCCCCGGGTCATCCCGAGCCGATGGAGGACGGAGACAGCATTGGGCGACGCGAACTCGATGCGGCCCTCTGCGTCAACCAATAGGAGGCCGTCGCCCACCCGGGGTGTCCGGTGGCGGAGGCGCTCCACGTCTCGGTACGGGAACTCGCCTGCCTCGATCATGGACGCGAACCGGTCGAAGACCGTCAGATAAGTGCGCTCCTGCTCGCTGGTCGGACGGCTCTCCGGGCGGAACCTCTCGCGTACTACCACGCCGACCGTACGCCCCGACCGTCGGACCGGGATAGCCACCACGTTGACATCCCGGTCGGTTCCCACGCTGACCGTCCCGGCGGTCGTGCTCCCCGTGTCGAAGGCCTCGGTGGCCAACGGACGACGCGACGACTCAAAGATCTGGCCGACTAGGTCGGCCCGGTACAGGGTGGTGCCGGTGGTGGGTCGGACGTGGCCCAGCAGGACCAGAGGACCCCTGGGCTCACCGTCCCGGCGGCCGAATAGCAGCAGGTCAGCGAACGAGAGGTCAGCCAGCAGGCCCCAGGTGCTGGACAGATCCTGAAGAAGGCCGATGTCCTCGTCGTCGAGATCCGTGTGGGTCCGGGCCAGGTCGGCCAACGTCGCCACGGGGCCCTCGCGGTCAGCAGATCAGCCGAAGCCGACCGGGTTGTCGGATCCGGCGGCGCCCACGTCCACGTAGGCGATCCGGTCGGCCGGGACCCCCACCTGCCGACCTCGGACATCGGTGAGCCACAGCATGGCCCCCTCCTCGCCACCGATCACCCGGTCCACGTCGGCCCGTAGGGCGTCCACGTCGGTGTCGTCGGCCAACTCCACTGTGATCTCCTTCGGGGCGTTAGTCACCCCAATACGCAGGTCCACCCTCATCCTCCTCGGGTTCACTCCGGCCGGTCAGCGACCGGCTCAGATGATCTTCAGTTCTCTGTGCCGACGCTTCGTCGGCTTCATCTCGACGTCCAGCATCCGGGCCATTTCGGCGAACACGGCGCCCGCCTCGCTGGTCGGGTCTTCGGCTACCGGTCGACCGTGATCGGCACCCTCGCGTAGTTCGGGGACCAGCGGGACCTGACCGATAAGGGGCACGTCCAGTCGCTTGGCCAGTGAGTTTCCACCACCGGCGCCGAACAGCTCGTAGCGAGTCCCGTCATCGCCGGTGAACCAGGACATGTTCTCGATGACGCCGTGGACCTTGAGGTTGACCTTCTCGGCCATGAAGGCCGCCCGCTGGGCCACCGTCTGGGCCACCAGTTGGGGGGTGGTAACCACGTACATCTCGGCGGTGGGCAAGAAGCCGGCCAGCGAGATCGAGATGTCGCCCGTCCCGGGCGGAAGGTCGACCAGCAGGTAGTCGGGCTCGTCCCAGTAGACGTCGGTGAGGAACTGCTCCAGGGCCTTGTGCAGCATCGGGCCCCGCCAGATGACCGGCTGGTCCTCCTCGGCGAAGAACCCCATCGAGATACAGCGCACACCATGGGCCTCCGGCGGGATGAGCATGTCGTCGATGACCGTCGGGGCATGGGACACGCCCAGCATCCGTGGGATGGAGAAGCCCCAGACGTCGGCGTCCACGACGGCCACGTCCCGGCCCCGACCGGCCAGGGCCACGGCCAGGTTGGTGGTGACCGACGACTTGCCGACCCCGCCCTTGCCCGACGCGATGAGCAGCACCCGCGTGGACGAGTTGGCCTCAGCGAACGGCACGGACCGCCCCTCGGAGTGCCCGAAGGTGGGGTTGGTCCCCGCGGTCGCCGACGGATCACCGTGCAGTCGCTCCCGGAGTTCCTCGCGCTCGGTATCACTCATGACGGTGAAGTCGACGCCCACGGCGTCTACCCCATCGAGAGCCACCACGGCGTCGTCGACAGACTGCTGGATCTCAGCCTTCAGGGGGCAGCCGGGCACGGTGAGGGCGACCTGCACGTTGACCCGCAGACCGTCGATAGCAACCCCGCGGACCATGCCCAGGTCCACAATGCTGCGCCTCAGTTCAGGGTCGTGGACAGGGCGCAGGGCCTCGATGACCTGGGACTCGGTGACCGGCACGGATACTCCTCCCGTACCCCGGACAGGATCCGCCACGGGGCTGCCGACGTCCTCCATCCGCCCGGGAACCAGCCACGATGCCACCGGCGGACCCGGCCGGGCGACCGGAGAGTCGGGTTCGGTAGAATAGCCGGATGGACACGGCCCCCCTCACGGCCACCGAGTTCTCATCGGCGGTCACCGCGATTACCGGCGCCTTTGGCGACCCGACCCGCCGTGATATCTACCTGCACGTCCGAGAGGCCGACGACGGGGTCACAGCGGCCGAGGCAGCGGCCGCCTTCGACCTCCACCCCAACGTGGCCCGCCACCACCTCGACAAGCTGGCCGCCGGCGGCTACCTGGAGGTGGCCGTGGAGCGGGCCGAGGGAGCCACGGCGGGCCGCCCGTCCAAGCACTACCGGATTTCCGACCCCGGCATTCCGTTGGAGTTGCCGGTCCGCCAAGACGCCGTCCTGGTCAGCCTGCTTGGCCGGGCGCTGGCCCTCCTGCCCTCGGAACAGGCCGAGGCCATGGCCGAGGAGGTGGGCGCCGAGGTGGGACGCAGCATGGCCGAGTCCCTCGGGACCGACGAGGTGCAACGGTCCTTCCAATCGGCGATGTACGTGGTGGCCGAGGCCCTCACCGCCCATGGCTTCGCGGCCCGGGCGGAGCGGGCGGCTGACGACCGCCTACGTATCGTCTCCGAACACTGCCCGTTCGGGGGCGCCCCCATCGAGCACCCGGTGATCTGTGCCGTGGACCGAGGCCTGGTCCGAGGGATGCTTTCGACGCTATACGGCGAGGCGACAGCCGAGATGCGGTCGTCGCTGCCAATGGGCGACGCCGTCTGCATCACCGACGTGACGGGCTAAGCCCGTAGCGACGTCTCGTTCGACGGTCTGCGCCTCCGTGAAGTGTCATCACCTCGGCCACGCCTCTACCTCTCCACCACGCCCCGAGGACGCATCATCCGTGGTCGCCCTTTGCGCCAGTCGCGTCGACCCTGGAGGGGTCTCGAACACTTGTCGAGAGATCTCTGCTGACCTCCGGGGGCCGGGATGAGCCTGCTCCTGATCCGTCACGGGTCGGCTGGCGATCCCTACCGATGGGTTGGCGAGGACGTCGACCGGCCGTTGGACGCCAGGGGCGCTGCCCAGGCCGGTCGGTTAAATGACCTGGTGTCGGTGCTATTCGCCGATCGGCCACCGACCCGCGTCCTGAGCAGCCGGGCTGTCCGCTGCCTCCAGACGGTGGGCCCGCTGTGCACCCGGCTGGGCATCCGGCCCGAGGTGGTCGACCACCTATTCGAGGGGGCATCGCGGAATACCACGACCCTGATCCGGGACCTGGCGGCCGATCCCGAGACCTTGCCGGTAGTGCTGTGCAGCCACTCCGACGTGATATTCGACGTGGTCCGGGACCTGGTCTCCGATGGCGCAGAGATCAGCGGTGGCCGGGAATGCGGCTACGCCTCCACGTGGGAGCTGACGATTGGCGGTGGTCGGATCGTCCACGCCCGCTACCACCCCACCCCTTGAGCCGGGGCCCAGGTAGGTACCGGGGTCAGCCTCCGAGGAGCCCCATCCCGACCAGCAGGTCCACTAGGTCCGCCGGAGGAGTGTCTACCGCGGCGAACGCCGCTAGATCGGCAGTCGCGTCACCGGGCCTCCCGACCACCGTGGCCAGGGCCACCGCGCGGTAGGCCCGGGCGTGCGGGTCTCCGGGCTGGACGGCTACCGCCTCGTCCAGGTTGCTGAGGCCCCGTTGGACCAGCTCCGGCGCCCGGGTGAGGACCAGCAGCCAGCCCCGCTCGGCGAGCAGGGAACTGTTCTCTGGGTCGGCCGATAGTCCAGAATCGAGGACCTCCAGGGCCTCCAGCAGATCGCCGTCGGAGGCCAGGCCGACGGCGATGCGCTCTCGCAGTCGGCTGGCAGCCAGCAGGTCGCCCACGATGGGCGGCGCGGCCAGGCCGTCGAGGGCAACCAGGTCGGCAGCCGCCCCGGTGTGGTCCCCGTCGGCGTGGCGCTGGGAGGCCCGGAACACCCGGACGTCCGGATAGGCGGGATCGACAGCCACTGCTTCGTCTAGGTCGGAACGGGCCGACGGGCCCTCGCCGTTTCGCCAACGGACCCAGCCGCGGTAGGCAAGCGCTTCCGCGTTAGACGGTTGCACTTCCAGGACCTGTGAGTACAGGACAACGGCTTCCTCGGGGTCTGCCACCCCCGCCTCCACCAGCAGGGTGCGGGTCGACGACCGGATGTCACCGCTGAGCGACCCACCCGTCGTGCGCTGACCAGCCGTCCGAGCCACTAGGAGCCCGGCCACCACGACGACCAGCAGGACGCCCCCGACGACTAGCGGCCGGGGGGGCCGCCCACCGGACCGTCCCCCCCGCCACCGTACGAGCGCCAACCCCAGACCGACCGCTGCCGCCCCACCGGCCAGCACTGGGAGGACCCAGACGAGCCCGGTCAGGCCCTCTCCCCCCGGCGTGTAGTCGATGTCTTCGCCAAATCGGGCCACCAGTACGGATCGGATCTCGTCGTCGGTCCGACCGTCGTCGACCATGGTGCGGATGGACGAACGGATGGTCCGGGCGATCGGTACGTCCGACTCCCCGAGGGACTGTCCACGACAGACTGGGCAGGCGAAGTCACCGGCCAACGCATGGACCCTGTCGGCGTTGGTGAGGGGTGGCCGCCCGACCTGCTCAGCGGCCACCAGGCTCCCTACGACTACAGCCAGGACGACTAGCCAGGTCAGGCGTCGGCTCACCGTGCGGCCCTCACGACGACCCTGCCGAGACCTGATCCAGCAGGTCCTCCAGACTGTTCCGGTCGACCCCGCCCACCACCTTGGCCGCCACGTGGCCCGAGGGGGTCACCAGGTATGACTCGGGCACGGCCACCACGCCCCAGTCCACGGCGATCCGACCCGTGTCGGTGACGAGCACCGGCCATCCCCCACCGTTCTCGGCGAAGAACGCCGCTACGGCGGCCGGACGGTCATCGAAGGCCACACTCACCAGCCGCACGTCACCGACCGACGCGTGGGCCTCGGCGAAGGCCACCAGCTCCGGATGCTCTTCGATGCACGGTACGCAGGTGGTGGAGAAGAAGTTGACGAGCACCCACCTGCCCCGGTGGTCGTCCAGGTCCCAGGTCGAGCCGTCCACCGCTGTGCCGACGACAGCTGGGGCCACGCCCCCCACTAGGTGGGTGGTCATCCGGTCCCGGCTGGAGTCACGGGTGGCAAACACCGCGATCAGGAGGGCCAGGACGAGACCCACGGCTACAGCCGCCGACCGGACCGGGCTCATGAGGCCACCTCGTCGACCGATGGCACGTCAACCTCGTCGCGGCGTCGGCCCGTCGGGATGGCGGCCAGGGCTGTCCCCACCGCCATCACCGCCCCACCAACCCACAGCCACATCACCAAGGGCTGCACGGTGACCCGGACAACGGTGGTTGAGGACTCCTCGTCTGGCACAGCCAACACCGCCAGCTGGAGGTCGTCGCGCAACGTGGACCTGGTAGCCGGCGTGCCGATGGTTTGGCCTCCGAACGGGAAAACGCTGATGGCCGGTAGGTAACGGTGCCCGTCGACCAGCACAGCCACTCGGACCTCAGTCTTCTCGGGAAGTTGCACGGTGGCCACGCCGTCAAAGACCAACTCATGGTCGGCGAACGAGGCCCGATCGCCCGGATCGGTGAACCGAAACTCGGCCTGGCGAACGAAGGCCGAGGAGCAGGCGAAGGCCACAGCCACCACGGCCACCCCTATGTGGACGACCATGCCTCCGCTGGACCGGCCCATCAGGCCCCTGAGACCCCGGGCCCCCACAGCCAGGAGCAGTTGCCGAACAGCGCTTCCCACGGCGAAGCCGGCCAGGCCGACAGCCAGGGTGGGCGCCCAGCCCCGGCTACCCAGCAGGACGCCGGCCAGCATGGCCCCGGCCCCTGCCACCGCCGGCCACCGGAGACGCACCGAGAGCATGTCAGCCGAGGTGCGGCTCCACGGCAGTACCGGGGCCACCGCCATCATGAATAACAGGGCGAAGCCGATCGGCATGGTCATCCGCTCGAAGTACGGGTTGCCGACCGAGATCCGGTTCCCCTGAGCCGCCTCCACCAGCAGCGGAAAGACGGTGCCCAGAAGCACCACGAAGGCGAAGGCCCCGAACAGCAGGTTGTTGGCCAGGAAGGCCCCGGTGCGTGACACCGGAGAGTCGATCGACCCCACCGTGCGGAGCTCGTCGCCCCGCCAGGCGATTAGGCCCACGGTGGTCGCCACCACGGCAGCAAAGAAGCCGAGCAGGAGCGGCCCGATGGCCGACTCGGTGAAGGCATGTACGGAGTCCAGGACCCCCGACCGGGTGATGAAGGTCCCGAGGATGGTCAACGAGAACGTGGCACAAAGTAGGGACAGGTTCCAGACCCGAAGCATCCCCCGCCGCTCCTGAACCATGACCGAGTGCAGGTAGGCCGTCCCGGTCAGCCAGGGCAGAAAGGAGGCGTTCTCCACCGGATCCCACGCCCAGTAGCCGCCCCAGCCCAAGACCTCGTAGGACCACCAGGCCCCCAACAGGATTCCTACAGTGAGGCACCCCCAAGCGACCAAGGTCCACCGCCGGGCTTCCAGTAGCCAGCCCTCGCCAAGGCGTCCAGTGGCCAGGGCCGCCACAGCCAGGGCGAACGGCACCGTGAAGCCCACGTAGCCCAGGTACAGGACCGGCGGGTGGAAAGCCATGAGGACGTGGTTCTGGAGGAGCGGGTTGGGGCCCGGCCCGTCGTAGCCCGGCCATGGGCTGAACCGGCCGAACGGATGGGCTGGCCCGGCCAGGAGCAGGAAAAAGAAGGCACAGACGGCGAACAGGACCAGGAGGGTCCACCCCACCATCGGGTCGTCCAGGCGGTTGCGGAACCGCCTAGCCACCAGGACTACGTAGCCCACAAGGACCAGGACCCACAGGAGGATCGATCCCTCGAGGGCCGACCACAGAGTGGCCACGTTGAACAGAGCCGGCGTCCTGTGACTGCCGTGCTCGGCCACGAAGGCCACCGTGAAGTCCCGGGTGATGAGCGCACGCTCCATGGCCGCCACCTGGCCCACGGCGGCTACGGCCAGGAATCCCACGGCCACCCGGGAACGCACGACCAGGGCTGGGTTGCGGGTAGCCAGGCCGTAGGCCACCACGACCACTCCGACCACCGAGGCGGACAGGCCGAGGGCGACGAAGAGCGTGCCGAGGGTGGCGTTCAACCGACCGTCCCGCAGGGAGCCAGCTGGGCGCCGTCGGACCGGTAGTCGTTGTCGTGCTTGACCACCATGTGGTCCGTCCTCAGGAACCAGCCGTCGTCGGCCGCCCCGTCCAGCTCGGTCAGGTCCGGGGGCCTTCCGGCCTTCCAGGCCCCTTGGAGCACCACCGGCACTCCGGGCTGGAAGAGCTCAGCCGGGTCACCCAGGTGGACCACGTCGGCCAAGACGTCACCGGCGCACAGGGTAAAGACGACCGCCGCCTCGCCCCCCAACTCGCCCTCCACTAGGCCGGGTTGCGGGGTGCCCACCACCCGGAACCGGTCGTCGCCGAGCTCAGACCGCAGCTCGACCGCCTCGGAGACCTCGTAAAAAAACAGGGAGGCGTCGCCCAGGGAACGCAGTAGCACGAAGACCACGGCGGCCACCACGCCCAAGAGTAGGAGCAGCGCCCCAGGACGCCGGGTCCGGACCACCGGCCGTGTCGGCTCAGGGGTCAGGTCGAGCGGAGCCGACCGTGGTCCGAGATCGTCAGCCACGGTCGGACCCCGGCGAGTCGATCCAGCGACGTCCGTCCACGGGAACCCGGGGCGCCAACCGTCGACCGCGACGTACCAGGCCGAAGGCGTAACCGCCCAACACGACCAGCGAGATGCCCCACCCAGCCACCAGATAGCCCACGTGGGTCATACCGGGTCTTCCCCATCGTTCCGGCGGCCGACCGCGGCGTCCAGGTCGGTGGCCGAGGTTTCGGACCGGCGCTCGGCCAGGGCCGTCGCCACGTCGTGGTCGATCGCCGCCTGTTCCAGCCATCCCACCCGGAACCGGTGGATAAGCAGCCACCAGGCCACAAGGCCAAAGACCAGGAAGCCGAACATGAGGGTGAACAGCGTAAGGTCCTCGATCTTGAGCTCGGCCAGGGTGGACTGCTGGTGGAGGGTCCGGTTCTCCCACCAGGCCACCGAGCGGTTGATGAGCGGGATGTCCAGGACGGCCACCAGGGCCACCACGGCCGCCCTCCGGGCCTGGAGGCGGGGGTCGGCAGTGGTGCGACGCAACGCCAGGTAGCCGACAAACAACAGGAAGAGGACCAGAGTGGTCATGAGGCGTACGTCGCCCCACTCCCACCAGGTGTTCCAGACTGGTCGGCCCCAGATGGAGCCGGTCACTAGGACCAGGCCACACAGCACCGTGCCCACCTCGCCCGCTGCGTAGGCCATGACATCCCACCAGGCCGTGCGGCGCAACAGCACCCCGACGCTGGCCACGGCACAAACCACGAAGGCGGCGTACATGAGCACGGCCATCGGAACGTGCAGGTAAAGCATCCGTACGGCATCGAACTGTCCGAACTCCTCACCGGTCGTGGGATGGGTACGCACGTCGGCGTCGGTTGCCACGAAGGCCAGGACGACCAGCGCCGCAACGCCGAGCAGCGCCCCGGCGCCCAGCAGTCGCGAGCCGCGGGACCCGGTTCCGTCTCTTCGCTCGTCTGGTCCGGCCATGGGCGCTCCCGGTCAGTCCTCGATCAACGCGCCGTAGGCCAGGGCGCCGACCACGGTGGCGACCAAAGCGGTAGCGGCTAGCAGCCCGGTCCAGGCCCATCCGTCCACCGCCGCGACCCCCAGGGCGTCGTCGAACGCCCGGGTGGCTGCGATCAGCACCGGCGCCAGAACCGGGAGCAACAGGATGGGCAGGAGGGTCTCCCGCACCCCGAGACCCGAGGCCAGCGCGCCGTAGAGGGTACCGGCGGCGGCCACCGTGGCCCCGGCCAGCACACCGGCCACTATCAACAGGGCGGGGTCGTCCACCTCGACGCCGTAGAACACCAAGAGGCCCCCGACCAGCATCGCCTCGAGGGCCAGGAGCTGAACGAACACGGCCGCCGCCTTGCCCAGGAACAGGGCTAGCGGCGCCAAACCGGACATGCGCAATGCGTCCAGCGTCCCGTCCGACTGCTCCAGTGTCGCTGACCGGTGGACGGCCAGCAGGGCGCTGAGGAGGACGGCCACCCAGAACAGCCCCGGAGCGAAGGTGCTTAGGGTCCGCTGGTCAGCATCTAGGGCGAAGCCAAATAGGACCAGGACCAGTAGCGCAAAGGGCACCACCTGGGCGACGACCACCCGGGAACGGGCCTCGATCCGTAGGTCACGGCCGGCAACCAGCCGGACGTCACCCAGGAACCGGCGTACCTCAACCATCGGCCGACCGCCTGTACCCGCCGGCAGTGTCGTCCACCACCATCCCACCGGACACGGTCACCACCCGGGGCGAGAGGGCGGCCACCCGCTCCAGCTCGTGAGACGACACCACCACAGTGGCCCCGGCGGCTACCGCGTCGCTCACCAGAGCGTCAACCACGTCCCGGCCGGCCTGGTCCAGCCCCGCATGGGGCTCGTCCAACAGCCAGAGTTCCGGTCGTCGGACGACTAGGGCGGCCAGCGAGGTCCGGCGACGCTGGCCGGCCGAGAGGGTGTGGACCGGCTGGTCGTGGAGTCGCCTGGCGACCGCTAGACGGTCCAGCGCCGAAGCCGTCCGTTGACTTGCCTCGCCGGAGGAGAGGCCAGCTGCCCGGGCCCAGAAGCGCATGTTTTGCACGACGGTAAGGTCGTCGTAGAGCCCATTGGCGTGTCCCAGGAGGGCCACCCGACGCCTGGCCGCCCGACGCTCCACGACCAGGTCATGGCCCAGCACGGTGGCCGACCCGGATTCAGGCCGGATTAGGCCGGCGCACAGGCGAAGCAGGGTCGTCTTCCCGGCCCCGTTGGGGCCCCGGACTAACACCGTCTCGCCGGCCCGGACCGTCAGATCCACCCCGGCCAGCGCGGGGAAGTTCCCCAGCAGCGCCACCGTCCCACGCAACTCGACCACCGGCACCCCGTCACGGTACCGGTCGGCCGTACCCTGACCCCATGCCCATGCCCCGTCCCGCTCAACGACGGCTTTCGGCGGCCACCATGACAGCCATCCTCCTGCTAACTGGCGCCTGCTCCGAGGACGCCACCGCCCCGACCTCTCCGGCAGCGGGGCCGGCGGCGGCCACCACGTCGATCGTGGAGGCCCGACCTACCCTGGCCGACGAGGGCATACCTGACTGGGTAGGCGACGTGGTCAACCTGCACGACCTGGCCGACGGAACCTGCTTTAACCGGTACTCCTGGGTGCAAAACGAGCGGCACGTCGAGATCGACACCCGGGTGCCCTGCGAGGGCCCTCACCAGCACGAGGTGTACCTCCGGACCGACCACCCGGCCCGAGCCGGGGCACCGTGGCCCGGCGACAGCGAGATGGAGGCTTACGCCCGGGCCGAGTGCTATGGCGCCTTTGCCGCCTTCGTGGGCCAGATCTACGAGCTCTCCGAGCTGGAGCTGGGCTACCTCACCCCGTCGAGAACCGACTTCGAGCACGAGGAAGCCCGGTTCCGAGGCATCCACTGCTACCTGATGGTCGAGGACGGCGGCGAGATGGTCGGCTCGGCCCGGGACTCTCGCCGCTAACGCCGCTCGGCCAGCACCAGGGCCAGGCCCGACCAGGACTGCGGGACGGCACCAAGACCCGCTCCGGTGTCCGGGTTCCAATACTCGGCTAGCCCCGACGCCCACGCCCCAGCCACCGTGGTCCGGGCCAGGTGGGCGGCAGCGGTCGGCGAGTGCCGCTCTACGGCCAGGACCACCAGGTAGGCCAGCTGGGGCCACACCGGACCCCTCCAGTAGGCATCCGGGTTGAAGGTCGGCTCGGCCCGATGCACGCCAGCCGGACCGGCCGGACCCCCGAAGGCTCTCGGGTCCAAGAGTTGGTCGACCACGGTCGCCGCCCGACCGGGCTCGTCGTCGACGAGGAGCGGGAGCACGGCGTCCAGGGTCCGTACCCGACCCGAGCCGTCGGCCGTCGGACCGGCGTCCACCCAGGTTCCGGCCTCCTCGGACCACCGATCGACCAGGGCGGCAGCCAGCCGGTCCGCCTCTTCGGCCAGCCCGGCATCGTCGACCACGGTGGCCAGCTCCCGGGCGTTGAAGGCGATGAGCGCATTGAAGCCCGCCGGGGCCACCGGGAACACCGGGTTGTGAAGGGGCTCGCCGTCGGAGCCGGTCTCGATGGTGGACACCAGGCGGTCCTTGACCGACGCCCAACGGTCCCGGTCAAAGCCGTCCGGGCACCGGTCGTCCCAACGGGGGGAGTCGTCGGTACCTGTCTCCCAGGGGTGGCATGCCAGGACGAGCCCGTTCCCGTCGCGGGCCCGGTGCTCCAGCAGGAACCGCAGTCCCGAGACCGCAAAGGCCACCACCTCATCGTCTGGTGGCCAGCCAGCCCGGACGAGCTCGGCCACCGCGTGGCCGTACATTGGCGGCTGGGTGATTGCCGAGCCGTCCCTCCGCCCCCACAGGTCCTCGTGAAACCCTGGCGACCGGACGTAGTTCACGTGGGGCACAAAGCCGGACGGTCCCTGCGGGCGGAACATCTCGGCCAGCTCCCGCTGGGCCCGGTCCCGGTCGCCGAGCGCCCGCCAGACGAGCACGTGGAAGCACGAGTCCCACAGCCACTGCCACGGGTAGACCCCCGTGTTGGGCGCTGCGTACCCTTCCGGCACCCAGTGGTCGTCGAGCACCCGTTGCACAACGGCCCGGAGGTCGCCGTCGGACGGGTCCGAGAGGACCGGGAGCCCCATGCCTCGCTGCACCATTGTCTCCTTCCGCTTCGGCCCGACCGACGGGGTCTCGGTCGTAGCACGGAACTGGGCTAACGCGCTCGCCGGGCTGGGCTTCGGGGTGGACTTCCTGGCCGGTGCGGTGGAGCCAGGCTGGGACGATGACCGGCCACTGACCCTGGTGGAAGGCCTGAGCGTCGGTGCCTCCGGCCCGCCGAAAGCCGACCGGCTGGTTGAGGTTCTACGCGGAACCGACCTGGTGGTGGTAGAAAATTTATGCTCTCTCCCGTTGAACCCGTCTGCCGCCCGCGTCCTGGCCGGGGTTCTCCGGGACCGGCCGGCCGTCCTCCACCACCACGACCTCCCGTGGCAGCGGACCCGCTTCGCCCACGTGACTGACCTACCACCGGACGACCCGGCATGGCGCCACGTCACAGTCAACGACCTGACCCGCCGGGACCTGGCTGAACGGGGAATCGCCGCCACCACCATCCGCAACGGGTTCGACCCGGACCCGCCCCTCGGCGACCGCCAGGCCACCCGGGACCGACTGGGGCTAGGCGCCGACGACCGCCTGGTGGTCCATCCGGTTCGGGCCATTCCCCGCAAGGCGGTAGGCCGTGCCGTGACCCTCGCCGAGTCGCTGGACGCCACCTACTGGCTCTCCGGACCGGCCGAAGACGGCTACGGACCCGATCTGGCACGGGAGCTAGCGGCCGCCCGCTGTCCGGTTATCCACGCCTCGCACGCCAACCGGTCCGATCTTTACGCGGCGGCCGATGTGGTGGCCTTCCCGTCTACCTGGGAGGGCTTCGGCAACCCACCGGTCGAGGCCGCCCTGGCCCGACGGCCGGTGGCCGTCGGCGACTACCCGGTGGCTGATGAGTTGCAGGCTCTGGGATTCGCCTGGTTCGACGCCAGCGACCCGGAACCCCTCCGGGACTGGCTGGCCTCACCGGCCGACCAGCGGGAAACTCTGCTGGCCCACAACCGAGAGGTAGCGGTCGAAGAACTGTCGACCAGACGGATGGCCGAAGGGCTGGAATCCCTACTAGCTGAGGCAGGCTGGCTCCCGTGACCTCCCCGCCCGACTCCCCGTCGCAGCCCCTCGATCCGATGCTGGTCCGGCGCGACTCCCTCCGGCGCCTGGCCAGGCTGGGCCAACGGCTTGGCTACCTGGCGTTCGCCGCGTCCCTGGTTATCTTCGCCGCTGGGCTGGCCTCTGGGTTCTCGGGCCGCGTGGCCACCTGCCTGGTGGTGCTGCTGGTCGCCGGATCTGTCGTTCTGGCCCCGGCCATTGTCCTCCACTACGCAGTGCGGGCCGCCGACGATGAGGATCGGGGCACGGACCGCAGGCACTGACCGACCCCTGCCAGGTGCCCAAGGGGGTTTTCCCCGCCCGGCTTCTCCCATTGGCCTTCAGTGTGTCTACCGTCACAGTGTGTCAACAATCGTCGACCAGCTCCCGAGCCCCTCATGACCGTGACGGCCACCCAGACACGCTTGCCGGCCGCCGAGCGTCGTCGCCAGATCCTGGATGTCGCCCTCGAGGTTTTCGCCCGCCACGGTTACCACGACACGTCCATGAACGCCCTGGCCTCGGAGGCCGGTGTAACCAAGCCGGTGCTCTATCAGCACTTCGTGTCGAAGCACGACCTGTTCGAGGTCCTCCTGACCGAAACAGGCGACAGGCTGATGCGGGCCATCGAGGCCGCTGAGGCAGAAGAGACGCCGAGGCGTCAAGTGGAGGCCGGCTTCCGGGCCTTCTTCCACTTCTTCGACGAGCGCCCAGCCGCCTTCTCGGTGCTCTACGGCTCCAGCCTGGCCGTAGACCCCGAGTTTCGACGAGACGCCCGCCAGGTTCGGGACTCGTTCGCCGAGTACCTGACCCGCCTCATCCGGGTCGTGGACCACCGATCGGCGCTGGCCATGGCGGCGGGCATCAACGGGATGTCCGAGGGCATGATCCGTCACTGGATGCACGAGGGTCGGACTCGATCGGCCGAGGAGATGGCTGCCCTGGCCGCCCGACTGGCCTGGGGCGGGCTGGAGTCCCTGGCCTGACCACCCCGGCGTGTCCCATCGACCGGTCAGTCGAGGGGTTCCGGCGAGATGTCGATCGGTTCGGCGGGCAGATTCCCGGCCACGATGGGACCCAGGTGCTCGCGCAGTAGGGCCGGGAGCACTGGCTCGTCGGAGGCCAGTAGGTCGTCTAGGGCCCACCAGCGCGCTCCCCGGAAGGCCGCGGCCTCCAGGGCCTCCAGGTGCCGGGGCCGGTAGTCACCGCCGTCACACCACGCCACGTGGATCTTCTCGTGGCTGTCGAAGAAGTACCCACCGAAGGTGAACTGCACGTGCTGGGTCCAGATGATCGGACCCATCTCCACCTCCTCGATACCCGTCTCCTCGACCAGTTCCCGGGCTGCTGCTGTGGCGCTGTCCTCACCCCAGTCGATGCCACCACCCGGGATCTCCCACCACGGCGGCTTGAACGGGTCGAGCGGATCCTCGGCGTTGACGAGGAAGATCCGCCCCTCCCGGTCGAGGAGAACAACCCGGGCGGCCGGGCGCTTCAGGAACACCCGCCGGACCTCCGGCGTCGGCAGCTCACCGACAGTCGGCGCACCGGCCGAGCATGTCAAAGCGGTGGGCGTCCACCCGGAAGCCCCCGCCCTCGGCCACGTCGACCAGGGCGGCTACCTGCCGCTCAAACTCGTCCGGAACCCGGAAGTCCTCCACTCGGCCGCAGACGTCACACACCAGGTGGTGGTGGTGCCCGGTGAGCGACTCGTGAAGCTCGAAGCGCGCCCGGTCGTCGCCGGCGTCCACCCGTCGGACGGCCCCCACGTCCACCAGCTCGGCGAGGTTCCGGTAAGCCGAGCTCTGGGCCAGACGTCGCCCGCCGTCCACGACCAGGATCTCACGGAGGGTGACCGGCCGACCGGCGTCAGCCAGAACCTCAACCACGGCAAAGCGGGACCGGCTGTAGCGCATCCCGGAGGCCCGGAGACGCCGTCCCACGGTCACGTGTAGGTCATCAACAACCCCGTGGTCGTGGCCTCCTCCGAGCGACTGCCCGTCCGACGACAAGACGGCGGCGGGTTGGTCCTCAGGCACGGTCGCCGAGCCTACGCCAGCGACGCCCTACCGGGAATCCGTGAGAACGGGGATCGGGGTCGCGTCAGGGGCGACGGTGCATCAGGGCGTTGCGCCGCGTCCGACACACCAGTTCGCCGCGCTGGTTGTGGGCTCGGTGCTCGAAAGCCACAATCCCGGCGTCGGTCCGGGAACGAGACCCGCGAGCCGCCATCACCTCGGTCTCGACGTGCAGGGTGTCGCCCAGGAACACCGGAGCTGGGAACGTCGTCTCCTCGAATCCCAGATTGGCCACCGTGGTCCCCAGGGTGGTGTCAGCCACGCTGACCCCGACCACCAGACCCAGGGTGAACAGGCTGTTGACTAGGCGCTGGCCGAACTCGGTGCCGGCCGCAAACTCGGCGTCCAGGTGCAGTGGCTGAGGGTTGTGGGTCAGGGCGCAGAACAAGGTGTTGTCGGCCTCGGTCACCGTCCGAGAAAGTGCGTGGCGGACTACCAGTCCGACGGGCAGTTCCTCAAACCACCTCCCACGTGCCCCGTCCACCGGAACCACCTCGTCCTCCATGGCCGCAGTCTGGCCCACCGGGTTCCCAGCCGGCGTGCCCGCCCTAGTCTCCGGACACCATGGCCAACCCCCTTTGGACCCCGGGCACCGACCGCCGGTCCGCCTCCCAGATCGAGGCCTTCCGGATGTCGGTCGGCGTAGCTGGCGGCTACGACGACCTCCACCGGTGGTCGATCGATCAGCCGGGCGAGTTCTGGGCCGCCGTCTGGGAGCACCTAGGAGTGGTGGGTGACCCAGGCGGTCGAACCATCGGAGGCGACGCCACGAACCTGTCCGGGGCACGGTTCTTTCCCGACGGACGCCTGAACGTGGCCGAGAACCTCCTGTCGCGGAGTGGCGACGCTCCGGCGATAATGGCCCGCGGCGAGGACGGCACCCGTCGGGATGTCACGTGGCGGGAACTCCACGACCTGGTGTCGCGCTTGCAGCAGGCTCTCCTGGAACTCGGCGTGGAACCGGGCGACCGGGTCGTCGCCTGGCTGCCCAACGTGCCCGAGGTCTACGCCGTGATGCTGGCCGCGGCGTCCATCGGCGCCGTCTTCTCGTCCACCTCGCCCGACTTCGGAATCGACGGAGTCTTAGACCGGTTCGGCCAGATCCGACCGGTGGTCCTATTCGCCACCGACGGCTACCACTACGCCGGTCGCCACCACGACATGACCGACCGGCTGGTCCAGGTGGCCGACGGGCTGGTCGACCTCCGACGGGTTGTGGTGGTCCCCGGGCCGGGGCCGTCCGCCCCCCTGCCCGGTAGTGCCGTCACTCTTGAGGAGTTCCTATCGCCCCACGGCCCGGACCCCGTCCGGTTCGCGAACCTTCCGTTCGACCATCCCCTCTACGTCCTGTACTCCTCGGGCACGACCGGTCGGCCCAAGTGCATCGTTCACCGGGCCGGAGGGATCCTGCTCAAGCACCTGGTGGAGCACCGCCTGCAGTGCGACGTCCGTCCCGGAGACCGCGTCTTCTACTTCACGACGGCTGGCTGGATGATGTGGAACTGGCTGGCCTCCAGCCTGGCTACCGGCGCCACCCTGGTGCTCTACGACGGATCGCCCTTCCACCCCGACGGCGACCGGCTGTTTGACCTGGCCGACGACTGTGGCATCAACCTCTTCGGGGTCTCGGCCAAGTTCATCGACTCGGTGGCTCGGGCCGGACTCCGACCCGTCGACACCCACAACCTGGGCACTATCCGCACAATCTGCTCAACTGGCAGCCCGCTCAGCCACGAGGGGTTCGCCCACGTGTACGCCGACTGGAAGGCCGACGTCCACCTGGCCTCCATCTCCGGTGGAACCGACCTGTGCGGCTGCCTGGTAGGCGGCCAGCCGACCGGCCCGGTCCACGCCGGACAGATCCAGGGCCCGGTGCTGGGCATGGACATGGACGTAGTCGACGGGTCCGGTC
>CZRM01000260.1_pt1 | contig 79214 bp, 76 predicted proteins | sample 1125721 | NCBI WGS metagenome assembly CZRM01 (sample SAMEA3597868, study PRJEB11362) | Hydrothermal vent metagenome genome assembly | biome: marine hydrothermal vent biome; feature: marine hydrothermal vent; material: ocean water | place: Atlantic Ocean | collected 2010-09-19/2010-10-04 | reverse complement strand
CGGGTCCACGGCCCGTTTCGTCGGTTGCCCGCCCCACCGTGGAGGCGACCGGCGGTGGGAACCACCGAAAGAGGGACTACCAACCATGCTCGACGGCCACTGGCGCGACGTCGTAGACCGGGGCCTGGTCCCGATCGGTCGCAGCCTCCACCGCACCGGGATCACCGCTGACGTGGTGACCATCATCGGCATCGTCATGGCCGGCGCGGCGTCGGTGTGCATCGGCCTGGGTGAGATGCGGCTCGGCTTCCTGCTGCTTGTCCTCGCCGGCGTCCCCGACGCCCTCGACGGCGCGGTGGCCAAGGCGGCCGGGTCCTCTTCGTCGCGGGGTGCCTACTTCGATTCGGTGGCTGACCGCCTGACCGACGCCCTCCTGTTCGGCGGCGTGGCCTGGCACCTGGCCGAGGTTCGGTCGGACCACATGATGATGCTGCCGGTGGCCATCATGGCCACCGCCCTGTTCATCTCGTACCAGCGGGCCAAGGCCGAGTCGCTGGGCTACGACGCCAAGGGCGGCCTAATGGAGCGGGCCGAGCGGTTCATCGTCCTGGCCTTCGGGCTCCTGTTCTCCGAGATCCTGATTCCCGTCCTCTGGGTGATGCTGGCCCTCAGCCTGGTGACCGCCGTCCAGCGGTTCGTCAAGGTCTGGCGACAGGCCACCTCGGACCGGGAGCCCCCGACGCAGCGGTGGGCCGACCGCCGCCAGCTCCGCCTAGAGCGTCGCCTGGACCGTCGCCGTCACGGGGCGCGACGGCGCACGACGCGCCACTGATTCCCGTCGACCGGGCCGCGGGCTGATGACACCGCGCATAGTCGCCGGCTACCGCCTGGCCTCGGCACTGGCCCGCATCGTCCCGGCCCGCCCGGGAGCCGCCGTGGCTCGGGCCATCGGCCGCTTGGTTGGCCGCCTGAACGGCGACCGTCGACGGATCGTGGAACGGAATCTCCGCCGGGTCCGACCCGACGGACCGACCGGCCCCGAGCTACGACGCAGCGTCGACGAGGTCTTCGCCTCCTACGCCGACTACTACTTTCATAGCTTTCGCCTCCCAGCCATGACGCCCGCCCAGGTCGTGGACGGATTCAGCGAGGAGGGCTACGAGCGGATCGCCGAAGCACTCCGAGCCGGCAACGGGGCAATCCTGGCCATGCCTCACATGGGCAGCTGGGAGTGGGCCGCCTACTGGTTGGTCCTCCACCACGAGGTTCCGGTCGGGTGCGTGGTCGAGGCCCTGGAACCGCCCGAGCTCTTCGAGTGGTACCGGAGCTTCCGGACCTCGATAGGCATAAAGGTGGTGGGTCTGGGACCCAGCGCCGGGACCGAGGTGCTAGCCATGTTGCGCGAGAACCGGGCCGTGTGCCTGCCCAGCGACCGCCACGTGGGCGGGGCGGGCGTCGAGGTGGAGTTCTTCGGCGAGCAGACCACCCTGCCCGCCGGGCTCGCCACCCTGGCCCTGCGGACCGGTGCCGCCCTGCTGCCCATCGCCGTCTACGACCACCCGGGCGGCTGTCACGGTGTGGTACGGCCGGCCATACCTACCGAACGGCAGGGGCGATTCCGCGACGACGTGGCCCGGGTCACCCAACATCTCGCCAGCGAGATGGAGGTGCTCATCGCCCGGGCCCCCGAACAGTGGCACCTACTCCAGCCCAACTGGCCGTCGGACCAGATGGTCGCCGGCGGGCCGGAGCCTTACGCCGTCCCTGGAGAGGACGGCTAGCGTCGAGGCCATGCAGATCGGCCTCATCTGCCCCTACAGCCTGACCCTCCCGGGAGGCGTCCAGGGCCAGGTACTGGGCCTGGCCCGCATGCTGCGGGCCTCCGGCCACCCCACCCGGGTGCTCGGACCGTGCGACGGCCCACCCCCGGACGCCGGCGTCACCCCCCTGGGGGACAGCCTCCCGACAGCTGCCAACGGATCCATGGCCCCCATCGCTCCCGACGTCCCATGCGCCCTGCGCACCATCCGGGCCCTGCGCGACGAAGAGTTCGACGTCCTCCACCTGCACGAGCCGCTGGCCCCCGGCCCAACCACCACGGCCCTCTTCCTGGCCGCCTCTCCCATGGTGGGGACCTTCCACGCAGCGGGCGGCAGTCTGGCCTACGACCTGTTGAACCGGCCGGTCCGGTGGCTAAGCCGCCGTTTAGACCGGTCGTTCGCTGTCTCCGACGACGCGGCGGCCATGGCCTCCCACTCCCTGGGTGGCCGGTACGAGGTCCTATTCAACGGGGTCGAAGTCCAGCGCAGTCGCCAGGTGGCCCCATGGCCCACCGAGGGACCGACCGTCTTCTTCATCGGGCGACACGAGCCCCGCAAGGGCCTGACCGTGCTGCTGGACGCCATGTCGCACCTCCCGCCCGACGTCCGGCTCTGGGTGGCCGGCGACGGCCCGGAGACCGGGGACCTACGGGCCAGAACGGCTGGCGACTCCCGCATCTCGTGGCTAGGTCGGATCTCCGACGAGGAGCGCACGAAACGGATCCGGGGCGCTGATGTCTTCTGTGCCCCGTCGCTACGCGGCGAGTCGTTCGGCGTGGTGCTCCTGGAGGGCATGGCCTGTGAAACTCCGGTAGTGGCCAGCGACATCCCCGGCTACTCCCGGGTGGCCCAGGGCGGCAACGACGCCCTCCTGGTACCACCAGGCGACGCACGGGCCCTGGGCACGGCCATCGACAAGGTGCTCCGCAATCCCGACCTAGTCGACCGCCTGGTGGCCAGCGGTCGAGCCCGGGCTGAGCAGTTCTCGATGCGGCGCCTGGCCGACCGGTACCTGGAGGCCTACGCCGAGGTAGTGGGGGAGCGGACTGCGGCCCGGATCGGTTGACCGGTCGCCACCCACAATGGATGTGCCGGAGCGGACTCCGGGAGGACCGGTCGTGGGCGTAGCATGCTGGTCAGCCAGACGATCGCCCTACCGGCGGTCCACCGTCCGCAAACCTCCCGAGGCCCTCCCCAACCATGCCCCGATTGCCTAGCCCCACCTTGGTACCGGCCACCTTGGTGGGCCTCGCCGTCGCTGTGGTGGTCCGCCTGGTCGGCCTGGGTCCCGTGCCGGCGCTGGTGGTGGCCGCCGTGGTGGCCGTCGGGGGCGGCATCGTGGTGGGTCGGCGCTCGGCGGGAGCCGTGCGGCGCTCCCTGTCGGCCCGCCCGGCCCTCGTCGGCGAGTTCCCTCGTCTCCACAACACAGTTGACGGGCTGTGCCTCACCCACGGCATCGAGCACCCGGGCCTGTTCGTGATCGACACACCGGCCGGCAACGCTGCGGCTCTGGCTGGCCCCAACGGAGCGTCGATCGTCCTGACCACCGGGGCCGTCGATCGCCTGGGGCTGGTCGAGCTGGAGGCCCTGGTGGCCCACCTCCTTGTTCGGTGCGCCGACCGCCACTTGCGGATCGAAACCACGGCCGCCGCCATGGGCCGGATTCCCGGCGCCTCTCTGGGGTTGGCCGCCGGGTCGGACGGACCGGACCGCATGGTCCGCACCGACCTCCATGGCGCCGACTTGACGAGATTCCCGCCCGGCATGCAGTCCGCCCTCCGCGCGCTGGCCGAACTGGGGGCCACGGTGGACGTGCCGTCTTCGACGTCCCGCCTCTGGCTGCTCCAGCCCGACGGCCGGACCGACATCCAGACATCTATCCACCCGACGGTCGACCTCCGGGTTGCCGCCCTGGAGGAGTGCTGATGCCTGACCTCCGGACCCCCCTCCGGCTGCTGGCCCCCATCCTCGGTGCCGTCCTGACCGCCTCGGCCTGCGGAGGGGGAGGCTCGTCGCAGACGCTGCCCACCATCGCCCCCACCATCGCCGCCCCGGCACCCACAACCACCGTGGTATCGACCACCACCGCGGTCGAGATTCCCACGACTGAGGCGGCCTCGGTCGACACCGTTCCGGCCACCACCGTCCCAGCCACCACCACGTTGGGGGTGGCCACCACGACGACCATCACCGGGTGGACGGGTGCCGTCCACCCGCTCACCGGCCTGCCGGCCACCGACGGCACCAATGGCCGTCCAGCCCTGGCCGTCAAAGTCGGGAACAACGACTCCCGGTCCCTGCCCCACGTCGGGCTGGAGGCCGCCGACGTGGTGTACGAGGCCCACATCGAGAACGGAGTGACCCGCTTCCTAGCCGTGTACCACAGTGAGGTGCCTCTGCGGGTAGGTCCCGTCCGCTCGGCCCGGTCTAGCGACATCGACCTCATCGGCAACCTCGACCGGCCGACGTTCGCCTACTGGGGGAGCAACGAGGGCGTGGGTAACGAGGTCGAGACGGCTGTCGATCAGGGAACCTTCGTTGGCATGACCACCACCGGGGACGGTCAGCACTTCTTCTTCCGCGCCGAGGGCCGCGCCGAGATGCCCTACGACGGCATGGTCGACTCGGCGGCCATGGCCGTGGCCTCCACTGGTTCGCCCCCCGACCCGATCTTCGCCTTCGGTCCCCTGCCCGCCTCGGCCATCCCGATCCGGGGCCTCCGGTGGTCAGCGCCCCGCCGAACCATCGACTGGGTGTGGAGCCACGGTGCCGCCCGCTGGGCCCGGTACCACCAGGGCGTGCCCCTGCTCGACGACCTGGGCGTCCAACTAGCCGCCGACAACGTCCTGGTCCTGTTCGTGGACTACCGGAGGTCGGCCGCCGACTTCATGTCGCCGCAGGCCCTGTCCACCGGCTCGGGCGACGGGTGGCTGCTCCGTGACGGCACGGCCACCGGGGTGACCTGGAGCCGACCGTTCGCCGCCGACCGCTGGACGCTGACCGACGACGACACCGACGCCGAGGTGTTCCTCCGGCCCGGCCGCACCTGGGTGGCCCTGGCCCGCCTGGGTGAGGCGGGCATCCTGGATCCCGACCAGGTGGCCCAGCTGACCGATTGATCAATCGGCCTTCGGTACCGTCTTCCGCCGGCCGATGCTCGGGTTCTGACGCCCCGGGTTCCGACGCCGTTCCCGGCAGGGGAGTCCGACCGGTCTCCCTCCTAGACTGAGCACCATGAACGACGTGACGAGGGCGACCGGGACCCAGTTGGTGAAGCGGGGCCTGGCCGAGATGCTCAAGGGCGGCGTGATCATGGACGTCGTTGACCCCGCACAGGCCCGAATCGCCGAGGACGCCGGCGCCTCGGCCGTGATGGCCCTCGAGCGCGTCCCGGCCGACATCCGACGCGACGGCGGCGTGGCCCGCATGTCCGACCCGGAGATGATCGAAGGCATCAAGGAGGCTGTGACCATCCCGGTCATGGCCAAGGCCCGGATCGGCCACTTCGCCGAAGCCCAGATCCTGCAGTCCCTCGGCGTGGACTACGTCGACGAGAGCGAGGTCCTCACCCCGGCCGACGAGGCCCACCACATCGACAAGTGGGCGTTCACCGTGCCGTTCGTCTGCGGTGCCACCAACCTGGGCGAGGCGCTGCGCCGCATCTCCGAGGGCGCCTGCATGATCCGCTCCAAGGGCGAGGCGGGAACCGGCAACATCGTGGAGGCCGTCCGCCACCTGCGATCCATCATCGGCGACATCCGGAAGGTCACCCAGGCCGACGAGGCGGAGCTGTTCGACTGGGCCAAGCGCCTCCAGTCGCCGCTGCCCCTGGTCCAGGAGGTCGCCGAGACGGGCGAGCTTCCGGTTCCCATGTTCTGCGCCGGAGGCATCGCCACCCCGGCCGACGCCTCGCTGGTCATGCAGCTAGGCGCCCAGGCTGTGTTCGTGGGCTCCGGCATCTTCAAGAGCGACGATCCGGCCCCCCGGGCCCGGGCCATCGTGGAAGCCACCACCAACTTCGCCGACCCGGCCATGCTGGCCAAGGTCAGCCGCGGCCTGGGTGACGCCATGCCGGGCCTAGAGCTGGACTCGCTCGAGACCCGGCTCGCCGACCGGGGCTGGTAGGCCGGACCGGCATGAAGGTCGGCGTGCTCGCCCTCCAGGGGGCGTTCGCCCGGCACGCGCAAGTTCTGGTCGCCCTGGGCGCCGCACCGGTCGAGGTTCGCTGCCCGGCCGACCTGGCCGACGTCGACGCCATGGTGCTCCCTGGCGGGGAATCCACGACCATGTCCATGCTGCTGGACTCGTCGGGACTACGCCAGCCGGTGGCCGACCGCCTAGCCAACGGGATGCCGACCTTCGGGACATGTGCCGGGATGATCCTGCTGGCCACCCGTCTGGCCGACGGTCGCTACGACCAGCGGTCCTTCGGCGCCATCGACCTCGACGTCCGACGCAACGGCTACGGACGCCAGATCGACTCGTTCGAGAAGGACCTGGTGGTCACCGGCCTAGACGAGCCCTTCCACGGGGTTTTCATCCGGGCACCTGTGGTGGACCGGGTCGGCGACGACGTCGAGATACTGGCCACGGTCGACGGGGCCCCCGTGCTGTGCCTCCAGGGCACAGTCATGGTGTCGTCCTTCCATCCCGAAATGTCCGGCGACGCCCGAATCCACGCCCGGTTCCTGGACCTGGCCTTCAGCCGCTGATCGTCAGCTGCCGACGAACGAGACAGGAAGCAGACATGTCCGGTCATTCCAAGTGGGCGACCATCAAGCACAAGAAGGGCGCTGCCGACGCCAAGCGGGGGAAGCTCTTCGCCAAGCTCATAAAGCAGGTCGAGGTGGCGGCCCGCCAGGGCGGCGGCGATCCCGACTCCAACCCCACCCTGCGCACCATGTTCCAGAAGGCCCGCGACGCCTCGGTGCCGCTGGACACCATCGAGCGGGCCGTCAAGCGGGGGACTGGCGAGCTGGAGGGCGTTGACTACGAGACGATCACCTACGAGGGCTACGCGCCGCACGGCGTTGCGCTCTACGTCGAGACCCTGACCGACAACCGGAACCGCACCGGCTCCGAGGTGCGGTCGTTGCTGACCAAGAACGGCGGCTCGCTGGCCGAGCCCGGCTCAGTGGCTTGGCAGTTCGAGCGCAAGGGTGTTGTCCTGCTGGACGGGACGGTGGGCGAGGACGAGATCATGCTGGTCGCCCTGGATGCCGGAGCCGACGACCTGGTGGACGACGACGGCACCTGGCGCCTGACTTGTGAGGCCACCGACCTACCGTCGGTCCGCGACGCCCTAGAGGAGGCCGAGGTGCCGTTCCTTAACGCCGACGTGACCATGCTGGCCAGCACCACGGTGGCCATCGGGACGGTGGAGCAGGCCAAGGCCGTGCTGCGGGTTATGGACCTGCTGGACGACAACGACGACGTCCAGGACGTGCACGCCAACTTCGACATCCCTTCCGAGATCCTGGACTCGCTGGACGGCTGAGTTCCCCGACTGGCCCCGCTGCGACAGGCGGCGGAACGGGCGTCGCGGACCCCGTGTGGGGGGGTGACCAACCTCCGGGACGGCCACCGCTAGAGTCGTACACATGTTCGTTCTGGGGATCGACCCGGGCCTGACCCGGTGCGGTTACGGCGTCGTGGCGCGCGAGGGACGCACCCTGCGGGCTGAGGCCGCCGGCGTGGTTCGAACCCCCACCACCTCCGACCTGCCCCGCCGCCTAGCCGACCTCCAACGCGAGGTCCGGGGCCTGATCGACCAATATCGGCCCGACGAGGTGGCCATCGAGCGGGTGTTCTTCCAGGCCAACACCCGCACGGCCATGCAGACTGGCCAGGCCTCCGGGGTGGTGATGGCCGAGGCGGCCGCCGCCGGCTGCGGGGTGGCCCTGTACTCACCCAACGAGGTCAAGTCGGCCGTGGCCGGATGGGGTGGCGCCGACAAGGACCAGGTGGAACGGATGGTGCGCACCCAGTTGGGGATCGACGCCCCGCTCCGCCCGTCCGACGCCGCCGACGCGGTGGCCGTCGCCCTGTGCCACCTGGCCACCTTGCCGACCGGTCGGGCGGTGGCCCGAGCCACCGCCAAGGCGGTGCCTCGGTGATCGGCTCGCTGAAGGGGTACCTGCTGGAACGTTTCGACGAGGGTGAGGTGCTCGTCGAGGTGTCAGGTGTCGGCTACCGGGTGGTCGTCACCCCGACTACCGCCGTGCGACTAGGTGACACTGGGGCCAAGGTGTTCCTCCACGTACACCACCACATCCGGGAGGCCGACCAGACCCTGTACGGGTTCCTGGAGCGCGGCGAACGCTCCTGCTTCGAGGCGCTGCTTTCGGCCCACGGCGTCGGGCCGTCACTGGCCCTCGCCGTGCTTGGCGTCCACGGCCCCGTCGAGTTGGCCCGGGTGCTGGCCGACGACGACGTGGCGGCACTCTGCCTGGTGCCCGGCGTCGGCAAGAAGACGGCCACCCGGCTGCTGGTAGAGCTCAAGAACTCGCTGGACCTGCCCATCGACGGGGTACCGGTCAACGGCGACGGTCCCGGCGCCGGACGATCCGCCCTGGTCGAGGTTCAGGAGGCTCTCGGCGGCCTCGGTTACACGCCGGACGAGGTTCGCTCCGTCCTGGTGGACCTGGGTGGAGACGACCCGGCGGTCCTGCTGCGCGAAGCCCTACAGCGGCTGGCCCGGGCGTAGGAGGCGGAGGAGCGGACGTGCGAGAGGAACTGCTGTCCCCGGATCGGGACCCCGAAGTGGACGAGGTGGAGGGCGGGCTCCGACCCCGACGCCTCGCCGAGTTCGTGGGTCAGGCCGAACTGAAGGGACACCTCCGCGTGATGCTGGAGGCGGCCCGTCGCCGCGGCCAGGCCTCCGACCACTTCTTGTTCGCCGGGCCTCCCGGCCTGGGCAAGACCACGCTGGCTCACATCGTGGCCGCTGAGATGGAGGCCGACCTGCAGGTCACCTCCGGCCCGGCCCTGGAGCGGGCCGGTGACCTGGCGGCCATCTTGACCAAACTCGAGCCCGGCGACGTCCTGTTCATAGACGAGATCCACCGCCTAGCCCGGGCCGTCGAGGAGGTCCTCTACCCGGCCATGGAGGACTTCGAGCTGGACATCGTGCTGGGCAAGGGCCCAGCCGCCCGCTCCATCCGGCTGGAACTGCCGGCCTTCACCCTGGTCGGAGCAACTACCCGCACGGGCCTCATCACCGGCCCGCTGCGCGACCGGTTCGGGCTGACCGCCCGACTGGACTACTACGAGCCGGCCGACCTGCAGACCATCGTGACCCGGGCGGCCGGGATCCTCGGCGTGGACCTAGACGAAGACGGAGCGGCCGAGATCGCCCGACGGTCCCGGGGGACGCCACGCATCGGGAACCGCCTGCTCCGCCAAGTCCGGGACTTCGCCCAGGTGGAACGAGACGGCGTAGTCGACGGGGCGGTAGCCCGCGACGGCTTGGCCTTCTTCGGCGTGGACGCCCTGGGCCTGGACAAGCCATCCCGGGAAATCCTCTCGGCGCTGTGCCGGCGGTTCGGCGGGGGCCCGGTGGGCCTCAAGACGCTGTCCATCAGCGTCAGCGAGCCGGAGGACACCGTGGAGGACGTCTACGAGCCGTTCCTGATCCAACGGGGGCTCCTGCTGCGCACCCCGAAGGGTCGGGTGGCTACCCCGGCCGCCTACGACCACCTGGCCATGGACCCACCACCGACCGCCCCGGAGGCCGCCGGATCCCTATTCGACGAACCGGAGGACTGAGCCAGGCTGGCCCACGGGCCAGTCGCCCAGTCACCCGTAGGCTGGCGGGCCCATGGGCCCCGACGACTTCGCCTACCACCTCCCTGATCCGGCGATCGCCCAGGTCCCGCTGGCCGACCGGCCCTCGGCTCGGCTGTTGGACGCCCTGGCCGAACCGGTCGTCCACCGGACGGTCCGTGACCTGCCGTCGCTGGTCGGCCCAGGTGACGTGCTGGTAGTCAATGACACCCGAGTACTGCCCGCCCGGCTGCGAGCGGCCCGACCCACCGGCGGGGCAGCCGAGGTCCTACTGCTCCGGGCCGTCGACGACGAGGGGACGTGGGAGGCCTTGGTCCGACCCAGTCGAAAGCTGCCCCCTGGCTCCACCCTGACCGTCGACCCCGGGCTCGCCGTAGAAGTAGCCGACGACCTCGGAGAGGGTCGCCGCTACGTCCGGCTGTCTTCGGACGGCCCGCTGGCCGACGCCCTAGACCGGTGCGGGGAGATGCCGGTGCCGCCCTACCTGACCACCACGCTGGACGACCCGGAGCGCTACCAGACCGTCTACAGCCGCCGTCCGGCATCGGCCGCCGCCCCGACAGCCGGCCTCCACCTGACCGACGGGGTGCTTGAGGCCTGTCGGTCGGCCGGGGCCCGAGTCGAACACCTCGAGCTGGTGGTGGGCCTGGACACCTTCCGACCGATCACCGCCGAAGACCTAGACGACCACCGGATGCACTGCGAGGACTACGAGGTCCCGCCGGCCACCCTGGAGGCCTGCCGGGACGCCCGGCGGGTCATCGCCGTAGGCACGACCACCGTACGGGCCCTCGAGTCGGCGGCCCGGTACGGCCTGGACGGCCGGACCGACCTGTTCATCCGTCCCGGGTTCGGGTTCTCCGTGGTCGACGTGCTCCTAACCAACTTCCACCTCCCCCGGTCCAGCCTGCTGGTCCTCCTAGAGGCGTTTGCCGGCCCACGGTGGCGGGACCTCTACGCAACAGCCCTCGATGAGAGCTACCGATTTCTCTCTTTCGGTGACGCCATGCTCGTGGGCCGGGCCGACGCGAAACGGGAGGAGATCTCCCGGTGAAGGCCACCCTCACCACCGAGGCCATGGACGGCGGTGCCCGAACCGGCCGGGTGGACACCCCCGGAGGCTCGTTCACCACACCGTGCTTCATGCCCGTCGGCACCCGGGGAGCGGTACGCCACCTTTCGTCGACCGACCTGGCCGCCCTGGGTGTCGAAGTGGTCCTGGGCAACACCTACCACCTGATGCTGCGACCCGGAGCCGCCGTGGTACGCGACCTGGGTGGCCTGGGGGCCTTCGCGGCATGGGACGGCCTGACCCTCACAGACAGCGGCGGCTACCAGATCTTCTCCCTCCAACCGAAGGTCGACGATGCCGGGGCCACCTTCCGCTCCACCTACGACGGCTCCACTCACCTGCTCACCCCCGAGGGGGCGGCCGACGTGCAAGCCGACCTGGGGGCCGACATCCAAATGGTGCTCGACGTCTGCCCGGCCCTCCCAGCCACCGACCGGATCCTGCGCCAGGCCGTCGATCGGACGGCCACCTGGGCCGAACGGGGCCGTCGGGCCTTCCTGGACCACCCGGACGCCGCAGCCCGCCAGAGCCAGTTCGGCATCGTCCAAGGGGGAACCGACCCAGAACTCCGGACCGAGAGCGCCCAGCGGACGGTAGAGGTGGGCTTTGACGGCTACGCCGTCGGGGGGCTCAGCGTGGGTGAGACCCGGGACGAAATGCTGGAACCGCTGGCCGCCGTCACAGCGATCCTGCCCGCCGACCAGCCCCGCTACTTCATGGGCCTGGGCGACCCGGCCGGGCTGGTCGAGGTGGTGGCCCGGGGGATCGACATGTTCGACTGCGTCCTGCCCACCCGGCACGCCCGGCACGGCACCGTCCTCACCACCGGCGGAAAGCTAAATCTGCGCAACGCCCGCCACGCCACCGACGACCGACCGCTAGACCCCGACTTCCCGGCCAGCCCGGCCGCCGCCTGGTCGAGGGCCTACCTCCGGCACCTCCTCCTGACCGACGAACCGACCGGGCGGCGCCTCCTCACGCTCCACAACCTGTCCTGGCTGCTGGACTTCGTAGATCGGCTCCGGTCAGCCATCCGGGAGGGCCGGTTTGAGGCCTTCCGGGCCGAGACGCTGGCCGTCTGGGGATGACCCGACGGGCATAGGCTGCCCGGGTCCCACCCCCCCCTCCGACCGACCGGTGACCCGGTCGCCGGGCTCCCTCTCGAAAGACGACTCCCATGGCTGGCTTCATCCCGCTCATCCTGATCTTCGGGCTCATGTACGTCCTGATGATCCGCCCCCAGCAGCGCAAGGCGAAGGCGCAGCAGGCCCTCGTGGCGGCAATCCAGGCCGGCGACGAGGTGGTCCTCAACTCGGGCATCTTCGGCGTGGTCAAAGAGGTGGAGGACGACGTCCTGTGGCTTGAGGTATACAAGGGCATCGAGTTGAAGGTCCTGCGAGGCGCCATAGACCGCCGCTTCAACGAACCCGGCGGAGCGACTGACGAGGACACCGAACCCACGGGCCCCATCGAGGACTGACCCCCGCACCCCACCGGACCGCCCTTCCCCTATGCCCCGTCGCCAGCTCGTCCTCCTCCTCGGGATCGTCGCGCTGACCGTCGCCGCCTCGGTCCTGACCGTGGTGTGGCGCAATGAGCCGCTACTCGGCCTAGACCTCCAAGGCGGCGTCTCGGTCCGGCTGGTCGCCGTAGGCCCGACCGACGAAGCCATGCTCGACCAGACGGTCGAGATCATCCGCGACCGGATCGACGGTCTGGGTGTGGCCGAGCCGGAGATCTCCCGCACCGAGACCGGCGTGATGGTGTCGCTGCCCGGTGTGGACGACCAGGAAAGGGCCCTGACCCTGGTCGGAACGACGGCCGAGCTGCGGTTCCGACCCGTTTGCCGCATGCTGAACTTCCCGGGTGGGGCCACTGAGGCCTCCGGGACGGCACCGTCCGGACCGGCGTCCTGTGCGCTGCTCGACTCCGGCGAGGTCGTGCCGTCCGTGGGTCCGGGCGGGGTGACCCCACCCGAGGACGACCACCCGACCGACTTCGTGGTCCTGGGGGCCCGCACTGGGTCACCGGGGGCAAGGTACGTGCTGGGACCCAGCCTCCTGACCGGCGAGGCCATCGCCGAGGCCAACCCACTGTTCATCGACTACCAGTGGCAGGTCGGCCTGGACCTCCGAGCCGGCCGAGTGGGCATCGACGGCTTCAACGAGATCGCTGCACGCTGCTACGTGGGCGAGACGTCGTGCCCCCGCCTGGAGGGCGCCACCAACGGTCGCCTGGCCATCGTGCTAGACGGGCAGGTAGTGACCGCTCCGGCCATCCGAGCCCCCGAGTTCAAGGCCGACAGCATTCTCATTTCCGGCGGCTTCGAGAAGCAGGAGGCTGACGACGTGTCGCTGGCCCTGCGCTACGGCGCCCTACCCGTCGAGTTGGAGCCGGAGAACACCCGGGTCGTGTCGGCCACCATCGGCGAGGACTCCCTGCGGGCTGGCGTGGTGGCCGGCCTGGTTGGCCTGCTGCTGGTCGCCGCGTTCATTGTCGGGTACTACCGGATCCTGGGCCTGGTGGCCCTGACCAGCCTGGCCATCTCCGGCGCGCTGCTATGGGCCATCGTGGCCCACCTGGGCACCCAGTCGGGCCTGGCCCTCACCCTGGCCGGGGTAACCGGCATGATCGTGGCCATCGGCGTGTCCGTCGACTCCAACGTCGTGTACTTCGAGCACCTCAAGGAGGACGTGCGCGACGGCCGGACCGCCCGGTCGTCAGTGGACCGGGCCTTCCCCATCGCCTTTGCCACCATCGTCAAGGCCAACACGGCCTCCCTCATTGGGGCGGGCCTGCTGTGGGCCCTGACCGTCGGCGCCGTCCGCGGCTTCGCCCTGTACCTGGGCCTGGCCACGCTGCTGGACCTGGTAGCCACCTACTTCTTCATGGGCCCGATGGTCCGACTGCTGGCCACCACCCGGTGGTTCGCCGAGCATCCCCGGCGCTTCGGATTACCGGCCAGCGGCGCCGTCTCTACCCCCGTTAGTCCGACGGCCGAGGTGATCTCGTGAGCCGGCTGACGGGCCTCTACCGCGGCGAGTCGTCCGTCGACTTCCCCGGCCTGTGGCGTCGAGCGGTCATGGCCTCCACGGTGGCCGTCCTGATCGGGCTGGCCTCCTTCGGCATCCGAGGGCTGAACCTGGGCTTGGACTTCGAGGGCGGAACCTCCTACGAGGTACGGGCCCCCGGAGCAGAGGTGGCCGACGCCCGAGCGGTGATGGACGACCTGGGAGCGGGCGACGCCCGGGTCCAGGTGGTGGACGACGAGGTGCTCCTCATCCGATCCGACATCGAGGACCCGGCCCGGGCGGCCGAGATACGCGACGCCCTGACCACCCGCCTAGGTCCCGTGGAGGCCTTCGAACAGGTCGGCCCCACGTGGGGCGACGAGGTCACCGACAAGGCACTACGGGCCCTCGTCGTCTTCTTCGTCGTGGTGGCCCTCTACATCACCGTGCGGCTGGAGTGGAAGATGGCCGTCGGAGCCCTGGTCGCCGTGGCCCACGACATCGTGCTCAGCGTCGGCGTCTACTCGGTGTTCCAGTTCGAGATCACGCCAGCCACCGTCATCGCCTTCCTGACCATCATGGGCTACTCGCTTTACGACACCATCGTCGTCTACGACAAGGTTCGGGAGATCGTGGCCCGGCTGGGGGCCACCGAGCGCTACACCTACCCCGAACTCATGAACTTGGCCCTGAACCGGGTGACTGTGCGTTCCATCAACACCAGCGTGACCTCGGCCATCCCGGTGGTGTCACTGCTGGTCGTCGGCTCGCTGGCCATGGGTGCCGCCGCTCTCCAGGAGTTCGCCGTGGCCCTGCTGGTCGGCATCGTGGTCGGCTCCTACTCCTCGCTCTTCCTGGCCTCGTCCCTGGTATCGCGGCTCAAAGAGGGCGAGGAACGGTGGCAGGCCGTGGCGTCCAAGGTCCGAGGTCGGGTCGGGGAAGAGGGCCCCACACGGGTCATCGGCCGACAGGAGGCCGTCCTATCCGACACCCGGGCCGCCCCGCGTCGCAGCCCGTCCGGCGGGCCGGCCAAGAAGCGGCCACCGGTGGTCCGACCCGCCACCGGTGGGGCACCACCGCGTCCACGTAAGAAAAAGAAGCGCTAACAAAGTGCCACCTCCCGGCCGGTGGAGGGCCGCCGACTACCGTTGGGTCATGCGGCAGTCGGGCCAGGAGGCAGCCGGTCGCCGACCCGTGGAGGCGATGACATCCGGGACGGTCCACGGCGGAGGGGGCTGACGTGCCCGCGGTGACCCGGGTCCTGCCCTGGCGGCGACGTCCCAAGGCGGCCGTCGGCGAGACCTCGGCGCTTATCACCGAGTTCCACCAACGCCATCCGGACGCCGACACGGCACTCATCGAGCAGGCCTACCGGGTGGCCCTGGCCGCCCACGAGGGCCAGACCCGCAAGTCGGGCGAGCCATACATCCATCACCCCATGTCGGTGGCCACCATCGTGGCCCGCCAGGGCCTAGACGACGTCACGGTGGCCGCCGCCCTCCTCCACGACGCCGTCGAGGACACCTCGGTCAGCCTGGACGACCTGGAACGGGACTTCGGGTCCGACGTCCGGCTCATCGTGGACGGCGTGACCAAGCTGGACCGCCTCCGGTTCGACACCCGCGAGGAGCAGCAGGCGGCCAGCGTGCGCAAGATGCTCGTCGCCCTGGCCAAGGACCTCCGGGTGCTGATCATCAAGTTGGCCGACCGCCTCCACAACATGCGGACCCTGGCCGCCCTGCCCGAACACAAGCAGCAGCGGGTAGCCCAGGAGACGCTGGACATCTACGCACCGCTGGCCAACCGGCTAGGCATGCAGGAGGTCCGGGATCAGCTCCAGGACCTGGCCCTGGCCACCCTCCACCCCAAGCGGTACAGCCAGATCGACCAGATGGTCCAGGACCGCTCGCCAGAGCGTGACCTCTACCTGGCCCAACTGATCGGCGAGGTAGAGGGCCGGCTGGCCGAGTTGTCCATCAAGGGCCACGTGTACGGGCGACCGAAGCAGCTCTGGAGCATCTACGACAAGATGATCCTGAAAGGACGGTCCTTCGACGAGATCCACGACCTGGTAGGGGTCCGGGTGATCGTCGAAAACGTCCGGGACTGCTACGCCGCGCTGGGCACAATCCACGCCACCTGGAAGCCAGTCCAAGGGCGCTTCAAGGACTACGTGGCCATGCCCAAGTTCAACCTCTACCAGTCGCTGCACACGACGATCGTCGGCCCCCAGGGCAAGCTGGTGGAGTTCCAGGTACGGACCGCCGAGATGCACGCCCGGGCCGAGTACGGGGTGGCCGCCCACTGGGACTACAAGACCCGGTCGCCCTCCGACGAGATGGCGTGGCTAGGCCGGATCGTGGAGTGGCAGGCCGAGACCGAGGACCCCGGCACCTTCATGGCCAACCTCAAGACCGACCTGGAGCTAGACGAGGTCTACGTCTTCACCCCGCAGGGAAGGGTGGTCAGCTTGCCCGTGGGAGCCACCATGGTCGACTTCGCCTACGCCATCCACACCGACGTGGGCCACACCTGCGTCGGGGCCAAGGTGGCCGGACGGCTCGTCCCGCTGGAGAGCAGACTGGTCACCGGTGACACGGTCGAGATCGTCACCTCCCGGCAACCCGACGCCGGGCCCAGCCAGGACTGGCTGCAGTTCGTGGCCACCCACCGGGCGTCCAGCAAGATCAAACACTGGTACTCCCAGGAGCGTCGATCGGACGCCATTGACTCCGGGCACGACGAGCTCACCGCCGAACTGCGACGGGCCGGGCTGCCGACCCACGCCGTGCTCGCCGGTTCCGAGCTGGCCGACGTGGCGGCCGAGTTGAACTACCACGAGCCCGACGCCCTGTACGCCGCAGTGGGTGAGCACCACGTGTCGGCCCGGTCGGTGGTGGCCCGGGTGGCCAAGGTCCTGAGTGAGCAGGATCCTGATGCCGACTTCCCAGCCACCGTCGTGCTGCCCAACCGACCCCGTCGGGAAACCGGCTCGGTCGGGGTCCACGTCGAAGGCCTGGACGACATGATGGTGCGGCTGTCCCGCTGCTGCACCCCGGTACCCCCCGACGAGATCATGGGGTTCGTGACCCGGGGCCGGGGCGTATCGGTCCACCGAACCGACTGCGCCAACGCCGTGTCGTTGAGGGCCGACCAGGCCGACCGCCTCATCGATGTGGACTGGGACGAGGAGTCCGGCGGCCACTTCGCAGTAGCCGTCGACCTCAAGGCCCTGGACCGACCCCGGCTGCTGCGCGACGTCACAGGCGTACTGGCCGACAACCACGTCAACGTGCTCTCCACCTCGACGGTCACCAGCGGCACCGACCGGGTGGCCACCATGCGCTTCGAGTTTGAAATCGGCGACCCGGCCCACCTCGAGACGCTGCTGCGGCTCCTACGTCAGGTGGACTCGGTATACGACGTCCACCGCGTGGTGCCGGGCGGCGGAGAGGACACCGGCGACGTCGACGAAACGGACGAGACCTGAACGCCGGGCCGCTACTGATCGGTCACCGGTCCGGCCGGGGGACCCTCCGGTAGCCTCCACCTTCGTGGCCGACCACCCGTTCCGCGCCCCCAAGGGCACCCGCGACATCCTCTGGCCGGACTCGGCCAGGTGGCGGGCCCTGGTCGATGTGTTTGCCGACGTGGCCGGCTCGGCCGGCTACCTCGAAGTCATCCCGCCCATGTTCGAGCACGTGGAAGTGTTCCAACGCCTCGGCGAGGCCACCGACGTGGTCCGCAAAGAGATGTACTCCTTCGAAGACAAGGGTGGTCGCACCATCGCCCTACGTCCCGAGCAGACGGCCAGCGTGGTCCGGGCCTTCGCCGAGCACCGCCCACCCGTCCCCTGGAAGGCCTGGTACGCCGGACCCAACTTCCGGTACGAGCGGGCCCAAAAAGGCCGGTTCCGGCAGTTCGACCAGGTCGGTGTGGAGGCCCTAGGCCCCGAGGACGCCCACTTGGATGCCGAGGTGATCGCCCTGGCCTGGCGGTTCTACGAGCGGCTCGGACTGCGCCGAGTCACCCTGCTGGTCAACTCGCTGGGCAGCACCGACGACCGGCAGCGGTACGTCGCCGCGCTGCGTACCCACTTTGAGGCCCACCTGGACGCCCTCAGTGAGGAGTCGCGGGCCACCCTGGACACCAACCCCCTTCGAGTCCTGGACTCCCGCCGGGAGGTTGACGCCGACCTGGTGGCCGCCGCCCCGAATATGGCCGACCACCTGGGCGACGACTCGGCAATCCACTTCAGCCAGGTCACCGACGCCCTAGGTGCCCTTGGAGTGCCGTTTACCGTGGCCCCCCGGCTGGTGCGCGGCCTCGACTACTACGTCCGGACCACCTTCGAGTTCGCCGCCGAGGCCCTGGATGCCGCTCAAAACGCGGTAGGTGGAGGCGGACGGTACGACGGGCTGGCCGAGGACTTAGGCGCTCCGTCAACCCCGGGCGTAGGTTTCGCCCTCGGCGTGGACCGCACCCTGCTGGCCTGCGACGCCGAAGGGGTCTTCGAGGCGCCGTCAGCGGCCGTCGACGTGTTCGTGGTCGACACCACGGGCGGGAATCTGGCCGTGGTCCTGACCGACCGGATACGGACCGCCGGCCTGCGGGCCGACCGATCGTGGGACGACCGCTCCATGAAGGCCCAGATGAAGGCGGCCGACCGGAGCGGCGCCGCGCTGGCCGTAATCGTTGGCGACGACGAGCGCGACGCCGGCACAGTCACCGTCCGGGACCTGCGGGGCGACGCTGGCCAGGAGGCCGTCGCTCTGGACTCCATGATCGACACCCTGCGAGCGAGGCTGCGTTGACCGACTACTCCACCTCTCTACGAACCGACCTCTGCGGTGACCTACGGGTTGGCGACGTGGGCCGCCAGGTCACCCTCTGCGGCTGGGTCGACCGGCGCCGGGAACACGGGGAACATCTGGCTTTCGTCGACTTGCGGGACCGCAGCGGAGTGGTGCAGTTGGTCATCGACGGAGCGCACGACCTGCGTAGCGAGTACGTCCTGCAGGTCACCGGAACGGTGCGCGAGCGCCCAGCCGACACCGCCAACGACGGCCTGGCCACCGGCGCCGTGGAGGTCGACGCCACCGATGTGACCGTCCTGTCGACCGCCGAGCCGCCACCCTTCCCCTTGGACGACCGTATCGACGTGGACGAGGTGGTGCGGCTCCGCCACCGGTACGTGGACCTGCGTCGGCCCCGGATGCAGCGCAACCTGGAGGTCCGAGCCCGGGTGAACAGCGCCATACGCCAGGCCATGGAGGAGCAGGGGTTCATCGAGGTCGAGACCCCGATGCTGATCGCCAGCACGCCCGAGGGTGCACGCGACTTCGTGGTCCCGTCCCGTAAGGAACCGGGTTCCTTCTACGCCCTGCCCCAGAGCCCGCAGATCTTCAAGCAGCTCTGCATGGTCGGCGGGGTGGACCGCTACTACCAGATCGCCCGCTGCCTACGCGACGAGGACCTTCGGGCCGACCGCCAGTTCGAGTTCATGCAGCTCGACGCCGAAGCCAGTTTCGTCTCCCAGGACGACGTGCTGGCCTTCATCTCGTATGCCATCTCGTCGGCCACCGAAGCGGTTACCGGTGAGCGCCCGGGGGAAATACCCCGGATGTCGTGGCACGAGGCCATGGAGCGTTTCGGATCCGATAAGCCCGACATTCGGTTCGGAATGGAGCTGGTCGAACTGACTGGGGTGTTCGCCGACACCGGTTTCCGGGCCTTCCAGGCCCCCTGCGTGAAGGGCATTCGGGTGCCGGGCGGCGCCGATCTGTCCCGGAACCGGCTGGACGACCTGACCGAGCAGTGCAAGCAGTGGGGGGCCAAAGGCCTGGTCTGGATGAAGGTGGAGGACGACGGCATCAATTCCCCAGTGGCCAAGTTCTTGTCCAACGAGGAGATCGACGCTCTGCGCTCCACCCTGGAGGCCGAGGTCGGCGACCTGCTCCTCATCGTGGCCGACGAGCGCCGCACCGTCAGCCACGTCCTGGGTCTGGTCCGCCTGGAGCTGGGCCGCCCACCGGTCACCGAGGGCGGCCTCCACTTCCTGTGGGTGGTGGACTTCCCGCTGTTCGAGGGCCTAGACGACGCGGGGAACCCGATTCCGGCCCATCATCCTTTCACCATGCCGCACGAGGAGGACCTCGACGCCCTGGAACGTGGCGACCTGCTCAACGTCCGGTCCCGGGCCTACGACCTCGTCCTGAACGGGTGGGAGCTGGGCTCGGGCAGCGTACGGATCCACCGGCGGGAGATCCAGGAGCAGATCTTCGCCATCCTGGGGATCGGTGCCGAAGAGTCGCAGGCCAAGTTCGGGTTCCTGCTTGACGCTTTCCGCTACGGGGCGCCGCCCCACGCCGGGTTCGCCTTCGGCATGGACCGCCTGACGGCCATCCTGGCCGGGGAGGAGAACATCCGCGAGGTCATTGCCTTCCCAAAGACCCAGTCGGGCGCCGATCCGCTGACCAACGCGCCGACCGGGATCGACGAGCACCATCTCACCGAGTTGGGCCTGCGGGTCCTGCCGCCCACCGACTAGGGCCAGCACCACCGGTCGGTGCCGACGGACCGAGGGGTAACGTCGACCACGTGTCCGGAGACCTGTTCGCCAGCGCCGCCCAGGAGCGCCTGGCCAGACGGGCCCCGCTGGCCGACCGCCTCCGCCCCACTCGCCTGGACGACGTCGTCGGCCAGGAACACCTGTTGGGCCCGGACCGTCCGCTCCGAAGGCTCATCGAGGGTGACCGCCTCTCGTCGGTGATCCTGTGGGGGCCACCGGGCACCGGAAAGACCACCGTGGCCCGCCTGATCGCCCGGGTCACGGCGGCGGAGTTCACCGAGCTTTCGGCGGTCAATGCCAGCGTCAAGGACGTCCGGGAACTAGTGGCCCGGGCTCAGGCCCGGCTAGGTGAAAGCGACGTGGGCACCATCCTGTTCCTGGACGAGGTGCACCGGTTCAACAAGGCCCAGCAGGACGCCCTGCTCCCGTCGGTGGAGTCGGGTCTGTTAGTTCTGATCGGAGCTACTACCGAGAACCCGTTCTTCGAGGTCAACGCCCCGCTGATGTCCCGGTCCACCTTGTTCCGGCTCGAGCCCCTGGGGCCGGAGGCCGTGCGGAGTCTGCTGAAGCGGGGCCTGGCCGCCGAGGAGGTGGCAGCCGACGACGACGCCCTGGACCTGCTGGTGGACCGGTCGGCCGGCGACGGTCGCCACGCCCTGACCAGCCTGGAGGTGGCCGCTGCGCTGGCTGTCGGACGGGGCGGCGACCGGGTGTCGATGGTCGACGCCGAGGCGGCGCTGGGCACCAAGGCCCTGCGCTACGGCCGCGACGAGCATTTCGACGTCATCAGCGCCTTCATCAAGAGCATCCGCGGCTCCGACGTTGACGCCGGCCTCTACTGGCTGGCCCGGATGCTGGATGCCGGCGAGGACGCCAGGTTCATCGCCCGCCGCCTGGTCATCCTGGCCAGTGAGGATGTCGGCATGGCCGACCCGATATCTCTCGTAGTGGCCGATGCTGCGGCCCGGGCCGTTGAGTTCGTGGGCCTGCCCGAGGCCGGGTTGAACTTGGCTCAGGCCGTGGTGCACCTGGCCACGGCTCCCAAGTCCAATCGGGTCACCGTGGCCCTGGGCCGGGCCGGGGTCGACGCCCGGGCGTCGGGGGTCGGCGAGGTACCGATGCACCTCCGCGACGCCCATTACCGGGGGGCGGCTCAGCTGGGACACGGCGACGGCTACCGGTACCCCCACGACGACCCCACCGGGTGGGTGGACCAGCGCCACCGTCCAGACGAGGTGGAGGGCAACGTCTACTACGATCCGTCATCACACGGCGCGGAGAGCGAGGTGGCCGAGCGGATGGCCGACCGCCGCCAGGCCGACCGGGGAGCGGAGAACGATGGGCGCAGGTGACGTGGCAGCGGTGTTGGTCGCCGCGGTGTGCCTGGTCGCCGTGGCGGTGCTGGTGGTTGCCGTGTCTTCCCTGGTGCGGACCCTGCGGTCCCTGCGCGAGACGGTGGACGTACTCCGGGAACAGACCGTTCCCCTGGTGGCCGATCTAAGGGCGGCCGTGGACCACGCCACCACCGGGTTGGACCGGGTCGACGAGCTACTGGATACCGCCGAGAGCATCTCGACCACCGTGGACGCCGCATCCCGGCTCACCTACCGAGCCTTCTCGCCTCCCCTCATCGGGGCGGCCGCCGTCTCGGCCGGCATTGGCCGGTTCGTCCGCCGACTCAGGGGCGGCCCGCTGGCCGCCGGACCGGGCGACGCCGTCGTGGAGGCCGGTGCGGTGGAGTTGCGGCGTGGCCGGCGCCGGGGCGGGGCGGCCTGATGCGCAGGCGCTTGACCTGGTTGCTCGGAGGCTGGCTCGTCGGTACGGCAACCGCTGCGTGGCTCCGGCGTCGAATCCGTCGCGGCGTGGAGCGCTACACGCCGGAACACCTGCGCCGGGAGGTGGCCGACCGGGGTACGGACATGCTGCGCAGCGTCCGACGGATCGCCGGAGAGGTCACCGACGCCACCCGCGATGGGCGCGACGAGGTCCGTCGGACACGCCACACCCTGGACCACGAGTACGGCGCCCGGCGTCGCCACCGTCCCTTCCGGTCGGTGGGCTGACCGGTCCCGTCGCGGTCCGCCAACCCCCCGCCCGGTCCCTAGGCTGGGCCGACCATGACTACCGCGTCCGACCCGGAGTCCCTGCCGACCGCCAACGGGGTGCGGCGCGCCTTCGTCGACTTCTTTGGTGGGCACGGCCACCACCACGAAGCCTCGGGCAGTCTGATCCCGCACGACCCGACGCTGCTGTTCACGGTGGCCGGCATGGTCCCGTTCAAGCCGTACTTCGTAGGTGAGCAGCCGGCCCCATGGCCCCGGGCCGTCACCGTCCAGAAGTGCGTCCGGGCCGGAGGAAAGCACAACGACCTTGACGAGGTGGGTCGCACCAGCCGTCACCTGACCTTCTTCGAGATGCTGGGCAACTTCAGCTTCGGCGACTACTTCAAGTCCGAGGCCTGCGCCTTCGCCTGGGAGTTCGTGACCGCCAACCTGGGCCTCGACCCGGAGCGACTGTGGATCACCGTCCACGTCAGCGACGACGAGGCCGAGGCCATCTGGCGCGACGAGGTGGGGGTGCCCGCCGAGCGCATTCAGCGCCTGGACGAAGAGAACTACTGGCGGATGGCCGACACCGGCCCGTGCGGGCCCTGCTCGGAGATCTTCTGGGACAAGGGCCCGGACTTCGGCGAGGACGGGGGCCCCGCCCACGGCGGCGACGAGCGGTTCATCGAGATCTGGAACCTCGTGTTCATGCAGTTCGAGCAGCATGACGACGGGTCCATGACGCCGCTGCCCGCTCCCTCCATCGACACGGGGGCCGGCTTGGAGCGCATACTCAGCGTGTTGGAGGGCGTCGACTCGGTTTGGGAGACCGAGGAGTTCTCCCGCCTGCTGGGCCGGATCGGTGAGCTAAGCGGGGTGCCCCACGGATCGTCGGATCGCACCGACGTGTCGCAGCGGATCCTGGCCGACCACGCCCGGTCGTCCACCTTCCTGATCAGCGACGGTGTTGTCCCCAGTAACTATGACCGGGGTTACGTGCTGCGTCGCATCATCCGGAGGGCCGTGCGCCACGCCTGGCTGCTCGGAGTGGAGGATCCGATCATGCCGGAGCTGGTCGACGCGGTGGTAGGCATCATGGGCTCCGACTACCCGGAACTAGAGCGCACCCACGCCCACGTACGCGATGTGCTGGACCGCGAGGAGGCCCGGTTCCGCGAGACCCTGCGGACCGGATTGGCCATCCTCGACGACGCCCTGGACGGGGTGGGCGAGGGCGGCCGGCTGGACGGCGACGTGACCTTCAAACTGCATGACACCTACGGGTTCCCCTTGGAGTTGACCGAGGAGATCACCGCCGAACGAGGTGTCGAGGTTGACCTGGAGGGCTTCCGGGTGGCCATGGCCGACCAGAAGCAGCGGGCCCGGGCGGCCCGCAAGGAGGCCGGGGGCATGGGGATCGCCGGCGACCTCCGAGCGGTGCTGGAGGCCAACGGTCCCACCGAGTTTGTGGGACGCGAGGAGGAAGAGGCCGACGCCACGGTCCTGTTCTCCGACGATGGAGTGGTCGTGCTGGATCGCACCCCGTTCTATGCCGAGTCCGGTGGCCAGATCGGCGACACCGGGACGCTTATATCGGGGTCCGGCTCTGCGAGGGTGGTGGACACCACGCTGGCGCTCGACGGCTTGCACCAGCACCACGTCGAGATGGTGGACGGGACCCTGGAGGTGGGCGGCGTGGTCCGAGCCACCATTGACGCCGACCGTCGGGCGGCTATCCGCCGCAACCACACCGGCACCCACCTCCTCCATTCGGCGCTCCGCCGGGTCCTGGGCGACCACGTCAAGCAACAGGGCTCCTATGTCGGCCCCGATCGGCTGCGCTTCGACTTCAGCCACTTCGAGGCCCTGACCGCCGAGCAGGTGGTCGCCGTGGAGGACCTGGCCAACGCCGACGTCCTGGCCAACCCGGCGTGCCGTCACTACGAGACGACGAAGGAGGAGGCCGAACAGGCAGGGGCCATCGCCTTCTTCGGAGACAAGTACGGCGACCTGGTCCGCGTGCTGGAGGCCGGCCCCCACTCCACGGAACTGTGTGGCGGGACCCACGTTTCTGCCCTGGGCGACATCGGGCCGCTGAAGATCGTCTCCGAGGGTTCGATCGGCTCCAACATCCGACGGATCGAGGCGGTGACCGGCACAGCACCCATCGACCGCCTGCGGGCCGCCGAGGCCGCCCTGGATCGGGCGGCCGACCTGGTCGGCGTGCCGGTGGACGACGTACTGGACGGCGTCCAGAAGCGGGTCGATGAGGTACGGGCCCTTCGCCGTGAGTTGGACAAGTGGAAGCGCCGGGTGGCGCTGGGACGGGCCGACGAGTTGGCCGCCACGGCGGCCGACGGCGTGGTTGCCACCCTGGTTGACGACATTGACCGCGATGGGCTGCGTGACCTGGCCATGGCCGTCCGGGACCGGGACGGCGTACGGGTCGCCATCCTGGGCACGGCCCCCGAAGGGGGAGGGGCCGCCCTGGTGGCCGCTGTGACTCCCGACAGCGGGCTCGACGCCGGCGCCCTGGTGGTCGACGCGGCCAAGACCATTGGCGGGGGCGGTCGCTCCAACCCCGAGGTGACGATGGTGGGCGGCAAGGCCCCCGAGCACCTAGCCGACGCCCTCGAACAGGCACGGGCCGCCGCCCACGCCGGCTAACCGACCGGTGCGGGCCCTCGGCCTCGACCTCGGCTCGAAGCGCGTCGGCGTCGCGGTGAGCGACAGCGACGGGCGGGTGGCCACCCCAGTCGAGGTCCTCCAGCGCACCGGGGATCGAAAGGCCGACCACCGGGCCGTTTCCGCCCTCGTCGAGGAGTGGGAGGCCGCTGTCGTGGTGGTTGGGATTCCGTACTCGCTGGACGGCACGCTCGGACCAATGGGCCGATCGATGGCTGCCGAGGCCGCCGACCTGGCCGCCTTCCTGCCCATTCCAGTCGAGACCTACGATGAGCGCCTGACCACGGTGACCGCCGAACGCTCGCTGCGCGAACAGGACGTGCGTGGCCCGGACCGGCGCAGGGTGGTCGACATGGTGGCCGCCGCTGTGATGCTCCAGGCCTGGCTAGACGGTCGGGCGACGGGCGGGGAGATGCCGGGAACGGAGGACGGGTGAGCGACGACGGACGGGAAGGACCGCCCGGTCCCGGTTCCGAACCGTTCACCGACCCCTATCCGTCGGGTCCGGTGATCGACGAGAGCATTCGACCCGACGTGCGCTGGGTGCGACACCGGTCGACCCTCGGACCCCTGCCCCGCTGGGGCCTGGTCCTCGTCGTGGTCCTGATCGGGGTACTGGTCGGCTACCGGATGTTCATGGACTGGGTCAGTGACCAGATGACGCCCTCCGACCTGCCGGGGGTCGAGGTGGAGTTCACCATTGTCGACGGTTGGAGCACCAACGACGTCGTGGCCTCTTTGGGCGACGTGGACGTGATCGACAACCCGGCCATGTTCCGCCAGTGGATGCGTTGTCCGATGGGCGTCCGGTGGCTCATCGACTGTGAGGCTGGGGTGGAGTACTCGTTCCAGGCCGGCGACTACGTGCTGCAGGAGCACCTGTCGTTCCAGGCCGCGGTGGACCTCTTGAACCTCGGACCCCTGCCCGAGGAGGTCATCCGGGTAACGGTGCCCGAGGGCCTGACATTGGAACAGATGGTCGCCCGGCTGCTGCGCGACATGCCGCTGTTTGAGGAGGAGGAGCTAAGGGTCGCCCTGACCAGCGACCGGCTGGCCTGGTCGCACTACCCTCGCCAACTCCCATACCGGCTGGTCGAAGGGCTGCTATTCCCCGACACCTACCAGCTGGACGAGGCCACGGTCAGCGACGAGCTGGGGTTGGTGGTCCGGATGCACCAGCAGTTCCTGCGGGTCGTCGACGAGCTGGACCTTGAGGCCCGGGCCTCCGCCGTGGGCCTGACCCCGTACGAGGCGGTGATCCTGGCCTCCCTGATCGAGGAGGAGGCCTTGCTGGACGTGGACCGGCCCCGGATCAGCCGGGTCATCCACAACCGGCTGACATCCGGATGGCGCCTCGGCATCGACGCTTCAACCCGGTACGCGGTGGGCAAGACGGCCGGCGAGGCCATGGACGAGGCGGACCTGAACGTCGTCTCGCTGTGGAACACCAGGGTGGTGGTGGGCCTGCCGCCCACGCCCATCTCGGCTCCTGGCCGGGCCTCCCTAGAGGCTGCCGTGACACCGGATCCCGGTCCGTGGATGTACTACGTCCGTACCGATGAGGGCGGGATTCCGGGGGCACACACGTTTGCCGTGACGGCATCCGAATTCGAGGTGGCCCGGCGGGTCTGTATACAGAAGGATCTGGGTTGTGGGTGACCCGACCGACGACCGACGACCGCCGATCTCCGGTGGGACGCGTCTGGCGGCTGTCATCGGCGCGCCGGTGCGACACTCCCTGTCGCCGACCCTCCTGAACACGGCGTTTGCCGAGGCCGGGCTGGACTGGCACTTCATGGCCCTGGAGGTGGCCGAGGGTCAGGCCGGCGAAGCGCTGGACGCCGTGCGGGCCCTGGGCCTGGTTGGGCTCTCGGTGACCATGCCCCACAAGGCGGCCGTGGCCGCAGCGGTAGACCACCGGACCGATGAGGCCGAAGCGTTGGACGCCGTGAACTGCGTGGTGGTCGAGGGAGACCACCTCGTCGGACACAACACCGACGGGGACGGGTTCCTCGACGGTCTGAGCCACGACGCCGGTCTTGACCCGACTGGCCGGAGGACGGTGGTCCTCGGGGCCGGGGGAGCGGCACGCGCTGTCGTACTGGCCCTGGCCCGGGCCGGAGCGGCCGAGGTGGCGGTGGTCAACCGCACAGCGTCCCGGGCCGAGGTGGCCGCCGCCCTGGCCGGTTCGGCCGGCCGAGTGGTCGGGCCAAACGACGTGTCCGAGGCGGTGGCCGCTGCCGACCTGGTGGTCAACGCCACCTCGGTGGGGATGGCCGGCGACGGGTCCCTGCCGGTAGACCCTGAAGCGGTAGCCCTCGGGGCGGTCGCGGTGGATCTGATCTACCACCCGCCGGAGACGGCCTGGCTGGCCGCTCTGCGCGGTCGCGGGATCGAAGCCCACAACGGCCTCTCGATGCTCGTGTTCCAGGCGGCGCACGCCTTCGTTCTCTGGACGGGGTCCGAGGCGCCGGTGGCGGCCATGGACGCTGCCGCTCGCGCCGTGCTGGCCACCCGCTGACCCAACCCACGAGATCAAGAAGGTTGGCCAACGTCGGGATCCCGCCCCCTTCGGGCCGTAGTTCTGTTTGGGCATCCTGGTGGCCGGCCTGGCCTGACCCGTCGGGGCGGGAGGAATCATCCCAGCCGCCGGGACGGCCATCGCTAGCCTGTGCCGATGGAGCCCGAGCCCACCGTGACGCGCCCACGCCACCTGGCGCTGGTTGGCCTGATGGGGGCCGGCAAGACGGCCGTCGGGGCCTCGGTGGCCGCCGACCTGGGTCGTCGCCACGTGGACCTGGACCGGGCGGTGACCCAGCTGGCTGGGCGCTCTGTAGGTGTGATCTTCCACGAGAGCGGGGAGCAGGCCTTCCGAGACCTGGAGGAGCAGGCCTTGGGCCTGCAGATGGACGCAGTGGACCCCGTCGTGCTGTCCACCGGCGGGGGTGTACTGGGTCGAGAGACCAACCGGGACGCCCTGGCCCGGGGGGCGACCGTTGTGTGGCTGCGGGCCGCCCCCGAGACACTGGCCGCCCGGGTGGGCGACCTGTCGAGCCGACCCCTGCTGGCCGACGGCGATCCGGTCGAGGTGCTGCGACGCCTGGACATCGAGCGGACCCCGGCCTACGAGGCGGCGGCCGACCTGGTGGTCGATACCGACGGGCTGGACGTCTCGACGGTCGGCGCCTTGGTGCTGGACGCCTTGCCGGCTACTGACGGAGCGGTCCAATGATCCGGATCGAAGTGCCGGTGCCCGGAGGTCGGTCCTACCCCGTACTGGTTGGCCCGGGCACCTCGGGGGACCTGGCGTCGGTGCTGCCGGCCGGGGTGCAGCGGGTCGCCGTGGTCACCCAGCCCGACATCCCGGTCGCTGTGGACCCGGGAGTAGACCACCGTGTGTTCTCCATCCCTGACGGTGAGGCGGCCAAGACTCTCTCCACCATCGAGGAACTCTGCCGAGCCTTCGCCGCCTGGGGCCTGACTCGCGGCGACACCGTGGTAGGCGTGGGCGGTGGGGTAGTAACCGATGTGGCTGGCTTCGCGGCCGCCTCCTACCACCGGGGCCTGCCCGTGGTCCATGTCGCCACCACGCTGCTGGCCCAGATCGACGCGGCGATCGGAGGCAAGACCGGTGTCAACCTCCCGGAGGGCAAGAACCTGGTGGGTGCCTTCTGGCAGCCGGCGGCTGTGCTGTGCGACACGTCCACCTTGGACACCCTGCCCGCCCGCGAGATGCGGTGCGGCCTAGGTGAGATGGCCAAATACCACTTCCTGGGGGGCGAAGACCTGAACGACTTGGCCTTCGAGCAGCGGGTGGCCCGCTGCGTGGAGATCAAGGCCGAGGTGGTGGCCGCCGACGAGCGGGAGGCTGGTCGAAGGGCCGTCCTGAACTACGGCCACACTCTCGGCCACGCCATCGAGACCACCGGCCGCTACGACCTCCGCCACGGCGAGGCGGTGGCTATCGGCCTGGTCTTCGCCGCCGAGTTGGGCCGGGCCCTCGGACGGATCGACGACGACCGGGTGGCCGAGCACAGGAGGATCGTGGACGGCTACGGCCTACCCGGCTCGCTCCCCGAGGGTTCCCAGCCGGACGAGTTGGTGGCCGTCATGGGCCGCGACAAGAAGGCCGTCGACGGCCTGACCTTCGCTCTGGACGGCCCGGCGGGCGTCGAGGTAGTGGCCGGCGTCGACCCGGGCCTCGTGCGTGACACCCTGGAGGCCGTCCGGTGAGCGGCCATCGTGGGCCAGGCCTTGTGGCCATCGTGGGAGGATGTTGGCCATGAGCGACCGCACCGTGCTCCTCCTTTCGGGACCCAACCTGAACCTGCTGGGCGAGCGGGAGCCAGAGGTTTACGGGTCGGCCACCCTGGACGACCATGTGGCCGGTGCCGCGGCGGCCGCCGCAGCGCGGGGAATCGATCTGGAGCACATCCAGTCCAACCACGAGGGTGAGTTGGTGGACGCCATCCACGCCGCTCGGGGGCGGTGCGCCGGCATTGTGGTCAACCCCGGAGCCTTCACCCACTACGCGTGGGCGATCCACGACGCTTTGGCCGCCTTCGACGGTCCGGTCGTGGAACTGCACCTCTCCAACCCGGCGGCCCGCGAGCCGTGGCGCCACACGTCGGTAGTCGCCCCGGTAGCCGCCGGGACCATCGCCGGCTTCGGAGCCGCCGGCTACCGGATGGCTGTCGACGCTGTGGCCGACCTCCTGGACGGGTGAGCAACGGTCCCGCCGGCGGGTTGCCGCCACTGGCCGTGGCCGATCGGCTGGACGCCCTGCGTGCCCTGCTGGACGACGCCGGGGTTGACGCCCTGCTGGTTACCGGGACCACCAACGTCCGCTACCTGACCGGCTTCACGGGCTCAGCGGGAAGCCTCTGGGTGGACGGTTGGAGGGCTGTACTGATAACCGACGGGAGGTACGCCGATCAGGCTCCGGCTCAGGTGACGGGAGCCGGAGCGGAGGTCGACGTCGAGATCGTCGGAAGCAGCGACCAGTCGCCCGTCACCGCCCTGGCCGAGGGGACGGCCCGGATCGGCCTGGAGGCCCGGTCGGTCACGTGGTCTGAACAGCGGCGCCTGGCCAACCTGCTGGACGGCGACCCGGTGGCCACCGACGGCCTTGTGGAGGGGCTGCGGGAGGTCAAGGACGACGGCGAGGTGGCGCGGATCGCCGCTGCGGCGGCTATCGCCGACCGGGCGCTAGCAGAGATGCGACCGGCGCTGGTCGCCGGCGCCGTGGAGGCCGACCTGGCCCTGGCCCTCGACCATGCCATGCGGGCTGGCGGGGCATCGGACCGTGCATTCGAGACAATCGTGGCCGGCGGCCCCAACAGCGCCCTGCCCCACGCCCGACCCGGCTCCCGACCACTGGCTGACGGCGACCTGGTGGTGTGCGACTTCGGGGCGGTGGTCGACGGCTATCGGTCCGACATGACCCGCTCCTTCCGGATCGGGGGGCGGGGCTCCGGCCGGGAGGCAGATCTGTTGTCCGCCGTCCTGGAGGCCCAGGAGGCCGGGCTGGCTCTAGTGGCCGATGGCGTGCCCCTGGCAGAGGTGGACGCCGCCTGCCGTACCTCAATGGACGCAGCGGGGCTGGGGAAGGCCTTCAGCCACGGCACCGGCCACGGCGTCGGCCTAGACATCCACGAGGGCCCGGCAGTCTCGTCAACCGCCACTGGTACCCTGCGGGCCGGCCAGGTGGTCACCGTTGAACCTGGGGCCTACCTGGGTGGCTTCGGCGGCGTGCGTTGGGAGGACACGGTGCTGGTCACTGCCGACGGCCACCGTGCGCTCACTCGGTCACCGAAGGACCCGTGAGGCCGACCCTCCCCATCACCCATCCTCCCCCGGAGTCACCATGCCCACCATCACGACCAACGACCTGAAGAACGGCATGACCCTGGAACTCGATCGGGACCTGGTGCAGGTCGTCGAGTTCCAGCACGTCAAACCGGGGAAGGGCCACGCCTTCGTCCGTACCACGCTGCGCAACGTCCGAACCGGGGCCGTTGTCGACCGGACATTCCGGGCCGGTGAGAAGGTCGAGCGGGCCATGATCGACAAGCGGTCGATGCAGTTCCTGTACCGGGACGGTGCCGACTACGTGTTCATGGACGACGAGACCTACGACCAGCGCAACCTCGCCCCAGCAGCTCTCGGCGACGCCGCCCGGTACCTGGTTGAGCAGGCCACGGCCCTGATCCTCCTGTTCGGCGAGGAGGTGATCGGGGTGGAACTCCCGGCTGCCGTGGAACTGGTAATCACCGAGACCGAGCCCGGGGTGCAGGGCGACCGGGTGTCAGGCGCCCGCAAGACGGCCACCCTGGAGACGGGCCTGGTTGTACAGGTCCCCCTGTTCATCGAGACCGGCGAGCGGGTCAAGGTCGACACTCGCTCCGGCGAGTACCTCAGCCGGGCCTGACCACCCGCCATGTCCCGGTCCAACGACCCGATCGGCTCCCGCCGGGAGGCCCGCGAGACGGCCCTCGAAATCCTGTATGCCGCCGAGGCCCGGGAAACCGACATTCTTGAGGTGCTGGCCACTCAGCCGGTCGTTCCTGCCGACTACACGGTGACCCTTGTGGAAGGTGTCGCCGCCTCGCTGGACGAGTTGGACGGCGTCATCGGCCGGTACGCAGAGGGATGGACGACCAACCGGATGCCCGCCGTGGACCGGGCCCTGCTCCGCATGGCCGTCTACGAACTGGCCCACCGGGACGACGTACCCACGGCGGCTGTACTGGCCGAGGTGGTGGAGCTGGCCGGCGAGTATTCCACCGAGCGGTCGTCGCGGTTCGTGAACGGCGTGGTGTCAGGGATCGCCGGGGAACTTCGCGGGTCGGAGGGCGACCCGGCGTGATCGCCCTGCCGCTGCCCGAGCCACCGCTGGCCGGGACGCGGTACGGCCTCCGGCTCTGGACACCGGAGGACGCATCGGCCCTGGCAGCCGCCTGGGCAGACCCGGAGATACGCCGCCGGATGCCGGTTCCTGATCCGGCCCACGAGGCGGCAGCCGCCAACTGGATTGGCGGGTGTGCCGGTCGCCGGACGGCCGGCCTGGCCCTGGACCTGGCGGTCGTGGACCTCTCTGAACCGAACCGGGCTGTTGTCCACGGCGAGGTAGGCCTGTCGGCAGTGGACCGGGATCGGGGGATAGCCAGAATCGGCTGGTGGACCGCCCCGGCCCACCGTCGCCGGGGAGTGGCCACCGAGGCGGTGAGCCTGCTGGCCCAGTGGGCCCTGGGCCCGCTGGGGTTGGAAGCGCTGGTGGCCGAGGTAGACCACGACAACGCCGGCTCGCTGGCCGTGGCCCGGACAGCCGGCTTCGAGGACCTGGGCCGCCCGGTGGACGGCCGGACCGTCCTGATAGCCCGACCCCCGGGGGTCGTGGAAGGAGGGATCACCGGGCGCGTGTAGGCTGCCCCCTCGACCGTGAAGCGGGTCCCGCGAGGCCCGAACGGATCGAGGAGAACGAGGCCGATGGCCGAAAGAGAGCGACGCCAAACGCCCCCGTTCGGGGGCGTTTTCGTGTCCCACGCGCGGATCATGACCGCCGACGACATGGGACGGGCCGTCCGACGGATGGCCCACGAGGTGATCGAGCGGAACCACGGCCTGTCCGAGGTGGTGGTCATCGGGCTGCAGACCGGCGGGGTCCCGGTCGCCGTACGCCTAGTCGAAACCCTCGAGGAGATCGAGGGGATCCGACCTCCGCTCGGCACCCTGGACGTGGCCCTCCACCGCGACGACATCGGCCTCCGGCCGGTCGTGCCCGAGGCAGCCACCGAGCTTCCCACCGACCTGGACAGCCGCATCGTGGTGCTGGTCGACGACGTGCTGTTCACCGGTCGGACTATCCGGGCCGCGCTGGACGCCATCTGCGACTTCGGCCGGCCCCGGTCGATCCAGTTGGCCGTCATGGTCGACCGCGGGCACCGGGAACTGCCCATCCGACCCGACTTCGTAGGCAAGAACCTGCCAACACGTCGCGACGAGGTGGTCGACGTCCACATCACCGGCGTAGACCTAGGGGTAATGGAGAAGTGAGCGCCACCTTGGAGTCCCCACCCAGGGGCGGCATGGGACGACACCTCCTGGGAATCGACGGCATGTCCCGTTCGGACCTCGAGGAGATTCTGGACCTCACCGACACATTCGCCGAGATCGGCCGACGGCCCATCCCGAAGGTCCCGGCCCTGCGGGGCCGCACGGTGGCTACTGCCTTCTTCGAGAACTCCACCCGCACCCGCATGTCGTTCGAGACGGCAGCCCGCCGCCTCTCGGCCGACACGGTGGCCTTCAGCGCCGGCTCATCGTCGCTGAGCAAGGGCGAGAGCCTGCGCGACACGGTGGAGGTCGTGGCCTCCTACGGCGCCGATCTCCTGGTGGTCCGCCACGCCATGGCCGGCACCGCCCACCGGGTAGCCGACTGGACCGAGTTGTCGGTGGTGAACGCCGGCGACGGCTGCCACGAACACCCCACCCAGGCCCTGCTGGACTGCTACACGCTGCGCGAGCAGCGGGGATCCCTGGACGGGATGCGGATCGCAATCGTGGGCGACATCCGCCACTCCCGGGTGGCCCGGTCCAACATCCTGGCCTTCACTGCCTTGGGCGCCGAGGTGGTGCTGGTGGCCCCCGCCACCCTGCTCCCCCCGGCCATCGAGGGCTGGCCAGTCACCGTGTTCCACGAGCTCGACCCGCTGCTCGTGGACCTGGACGCCGTATACCTGCTCCGAATACAGCAGGAACGCATCACCGAGGGCCTCATCCCCTCGCTACGCGAGTACGCCAACGACTTCGGTCTGAGCGCCGACCGAGTGGCTCGCATGCGGTCCGACGCCCTCGTGCTCCACCCCGGACCCACCAACCGGGGCGTGGAGATTTCCGCCGAGGCGGCAGCCGACCCACGCTCGCTGATCCTGGATCAGGTAGTCAACGGGGTCTCGGTCCGGATGGCCGTCCTCTTCCGGCTGCTCGGCTCGGGCCAGCAACTGGTGGCCGCCGACGCCGAGCCCGTAGGGGACGACGCCCGACCCGAGGGAGCCGACCGGTGAGCGTGGTCCTGCGCGGAGGGCGCATCATCGACCGAGACGGCGAACGCACGCTAGACGTCGAGGTGGGAGACGACGGTCGAATCGCCGCCGTAGGTACCGGCTTGTCAGGCGACGCGGAACTGGACGCCTCAGGCTGTGTGATCTCGCCCGGGTTCGTGGACCTCCACGCCCACCTCCGGGAGCCGGGCCAGGAAGAAGCGGAGACCATAGAGACCGGGGCCCGGGGCGGATCGCTAGGCGGCTACACCGCCCTAGTGGCCATGCCCAACACCGACCCGACCACCGACTGCGTGGCCGTAGTCGAACAGGTCCGGACGCTGGGAAGACGGTCAACCTGCGAGATCATCCCCTCGGCGGCCATGACGGTGGGCCGACGGGGCACCGACATGGCGCCCATGGGAGAGCTTGTAGACGCCGGAGTGGGCATCTTCACCGACGACGGGACCGGCCTCCAGGATCCCCGCCTCATGCGCCGGGTCATGGAGTACAGCACCGGCCTGACCGGCCGCCTAGGCCGCCCGGTGGTCCTGGCCCAGCACTGCGAGGTCACGGCCCTTTCAACCGGAGGCTTCATGCACGAGGGAGAGTGGTCGTCCCGTCTCGGGATTCCCGGCCAGCCGGCCGAGTCCGAGGAGCTCATGGTCATGCGCGACATCGCCCTGGTGCGCCTCACCGGGGCCCACATCCACTTCCAGCACTTGTCCACCGCAGCGTCGGTAGCCATGGTGCGGGGGGCCAAGGCCGCCGGGCTTCCGGTGACCGCCGAGGCCACCACCCACCACCTCACCCTCACCGACGCGGCATGCGCCTCCTACAACCCAGTATTCAAGGTCCACCCCCCACTGCGCACCGACGCCGACGTACAGGCCATACGAGACGGGCTGGCCGACGGGACCATCGACGCCATCGCCACCGACCACGCGCCCCACGCCCCGCATGCCAAGGAGCTGCCGTTCGATCAGGCCCCACCGGGGATGCTGGGCCTGGAGACGGCCTTCGCCCTGACCCTCGGCGAGTCGGGGCTGGACCTACCCGAGGTGCTGGCCCTGCTTTCCTGGAAGCCAGCGGCCATCGCCGGGGTGGCCGACCGGCATGGCGCGCCGATTCTGCCCGGGAACCCGGCCAACCTATGCGTGATTGATCCCGACGAGGTCTGGAAGGTCTCCGGCGCGGCTATGGCCAGCCGGAGTTGCAATACCCCGTACGAGGGCCGCCACCTGCGGGGCCGGGTCCGCCACACCCTCCGCGCCGGCGAACCGGTCGTGGTGGACGGCGAGGCCCGTCGGTGAGCCGCCGGACGGTCACCGAAGCCGCCCTGGTCCTAGCCGACGGCGAGGTTTTCGAGGGCGAGGCCATCGGCGCCGAACCGGACGGTGGCGTTGCCACCGGCGAAGTGGTGTTCAACACGGTGCTGGCCGGCTACCAAGAGGTGGTCACCGACCCGTCCTACGCCGGGCAGATCATCACCTTCACCGTGCCCCACATCGGGAACTACGGCGTGAACGACGACGACCACGAAAGCCGCCGCCCCTTCTGCCGGGGCGTCGTAGTGCGCGACCTGGCCCGCCGGCGCAGCAACTGGCGGTCCACCGGGGACCTGGACGGGCTGTTGCAGGCCCACGGCATTCCCGGGATCGCCGGGGTGGACACCCGGAGGCTCACCCGTCACCTCCGCGACGCCGGGGCCATGCCCGGGGCCTTCGGCACGGCCGACGCAGCCACCCTGGCCGCCGCTGCGGCCGACGAACCCGGGACCGACGGGATCGACCTGGTGGCCTCAGTGACTTGCGACGTCCCGACCGTGGTGGCCTCCACGGGTGGCGCCCGGCGCATCGTCGCCTACGACTTCGGCATCAAGGCCACCATCCTGCGCCACCTCTCCGGCCTGGGCGAGGTCACCGTCGTCCCGGCCTCCACCCCTGCTGCCGACGTACTGGACCGGAATCCCGACGGGGTTTTCCTATCCAACGGCCCCGGTGATCCCGGTCCGCTGGACGACATCCGTCTCAATATCGGGGCCCTGCTCGGAGCGGTCCCCGTCTTCGGCATCTGCCTGGGCCACCAACTACTGGCTGGCACCCTGGGTGCCGAGACCTACAAGTTGCCGTTCGGCCACCACGGCGGGAACCACCCCGTACGCAACCTGTCCACCGGAGCGGTGGAGATCACCAGCCAAAACCACAACTACTGCGTGGCCGAGGGGTCACTCCCGGCGGCCGAGCTGACCCACGTCAACCTCAACGACCAAACCGTAGAAGGGATCCGCTGCCTTGATGTGCCGGCGTTCAGCGTGCAGTACCACCCGGAGGCCGGCCCCGGCCCCCACGACAGCCGCTACCTGTTCGACGAGTTCGAAGACCTGATGGCCTTGGTCCGTGGCCCGGCACCGACCGGAGGTCGGCGCTGATGCCCCGTCGGAACGACATCGGGAGCATCCTGCTCATCGGCTCAGGCCCCATCGTCATCGGCCAAGCCTGTGAGTTCGACTACTCGGGCACCCAGGCCTGTCGCGCTCTGCGCGAGGAGGGCTACCGGGTCGTCCTGGCCAACTCGAACCCGGCGACCATCATGACCGACCCGGACTTCGCCGACGCCACCTACGTAGAGCCACTCCGCCTCGACGTCATGGAGGCCATCATCGCCCGGGAGCGTCCCGACGCCCTGCTGCCTACCCTGGGCGGCCAGACGGCCCTGAACCTGGCCATGGAACTGGCCGAGGCCGGGGTACTGGACCGGTACGAGGTGGAGCTCATCGGGGCCGACGCTGAGGCCATCGCCACGGCCGAGGACCGGGAGCGGTTCAAGGTGGCCATGCAGGAGATCGGCCTGGTCGTGCCCCTGTCAGGCATCGCCCACACCATGTCCGAAGCCCGGACGGTGGTGGCCGATATCGGCCTCCCAGTGGTCATCCGCCCCGCCTACATCCTGGGGGGCCGCGGGACCGGCATCGCTTCCAACCCTGAGGAGTTCGAGGCAGCGGCCGCCAACGGCATCGAGGCCAGCCCCATCTCCGAGATCCTGATCGAGAAGTCGATCGCAGGGTGGAAGGAATACGAGCTGGAGGTAATGAGGGACCGGGCCGACAACTGCGTGGTCATTTGCTCCATAGAGAACCTCGACCCGATGGGCGTCCATACCGGCGACTCCATCACCGTGGCCCCCGCCCAGACACTGTCCGACGTGGAGTACCAGCAGATGAGGGATGCTGCTTTCGCCTGCCTGCGCCGGGTGGGCGTTGAGACGGGCGGGTCCAACGTCCAGTTCGCCGTGGACCCGGCCACCGGTCAGCAGGTCATCATCGAGATGAACCCGCGGGTAAGCCGCTCGTCGGCCCTGGCCTCCAAGGCCACCGGCTTCCCCATCGCCAAGATCGCCGCCAAACTGGCCGTCGGATACACACTGGACGAGATCCCTAACGACATCACCCGGGAGACACCAGCCGCCTTCGAGCCGACCATCGACTACGTGGTGACCAAGATCCCGCGGTGGGCCTTCGAGAAGTTCCCCGGCACGTCTGGCGTGCTGGGGACGTCCATGCAGTCGGTAGGCGAGGTCATGGCTATCGGCCGGACGTTCGCCGAGTCGTTGCAGAAGGGCATGCGGTCCCTGGAGAACGGCCGCCTCGGCCTAAACGGCGATCCGGCTGAGGCCGCCCTGGACGCCCTGGACGACGAGGCCCTGCTGGCCGCCGCCATGGTGCCCACGCCGGCCCGAGTCGCCCAACTAGAAGTCCTGCTGCGCCGTGGGGTGGATCCCGACGTGGTGCACCAGGCCACCCGGGTGGACCCCTGGTTCCTGGACCAGATCCTGGCCATCAGCGAAGAGCGCCTACACCTGGAATCGGTTGGACCCGACGCCATGGGACGGGGCGACTGGCGGCGGGCCAAGCAGATGGGCTTCTCGGACGCCCAGCTGGCCCACCTGTGGGACCGGGACGTCGCCGACGTCCGGTCAGCCCGCGAGGCGGCCGGGGTGCGCCCCACCTACAAGACGGTCGACACCTGCGCAGCGGAGTTCGCCGCCGAAACGCCGTACCACTACTCGGCCTGGGAGGACGAGGACGAGGTCCGGCCGTCCGACCGGCCCAAAGTGATGATCCTGGGGTCGGGCCCCAACCGGATCGGCCAGGGCATTGAGTTCGACTACTGCTGCGTGCACGCCAGCTTTGCTCTGCGGGAGGCCGGCTTCGAGACCATCATGGTCAACTGCAACCCGGAGACCGTGTCGACCGACTACGACACCAGTGACCGCCTCTACTTCGAACCGCTCACCCCGGAGGACGTGGCCAACATCATCGATGCCGAGCAGCCGATGGGCATCATCGTCTCGCTGGGCGGCCAGACCCCGCTGAAGCTGGCCGCCACACTGCCCCCCGAGCTGATCGCCGGCACTAGCCCCGCGTCGATCGACCTGGCCGAGGATCGCGAGCAGTGGAACGCCCTGTGCCGCGACCTGGGCATTCCCCAACCCCCGGGCGGTACGGCGGTGGACGCCGACGGGGCCCTGGCCATCGCCGCCCAGGTGGGGTACCCGGTGCTGGTCCGCCCGTCCTACGTGCTTGGAGGTCGGGCCATGGAGATCATCTACGACGACGCCCAGATGGTCCGGGCCATGGCCGAAATGAGCGATTTCGGCAGCCTGGGCATCGAGGGCGGCCTGTCGGCCGAGCGCCCGGTGCTGGTGGACCGCTTCCTGGAGGACGCCACCGAGGTCGACGTGGACGCCGTTCGCGACCGTCTCGGCGACGTGATGATCGGTGCCGTCATGGAACACGTAGAGGAGGCCGGCGTCCACAGCGGCGACAGCGCCTGCGTGATCCCGCCACCCCACCTGTCGGCGTCCGTGGTGGCCCGCATCGAGGACCACACGCTGGCCATCGCCGAGGCGTTGGACGTCCGGGGTCCGATCAACGTCCAGTTCGCCGTGAAAGACGACGAGGTCTACGTGATCGAGGCCAACCCCCGGGCGTCGCGGACCGTGCCGTTCGTGGCCAAGGCCACCGGCGTGCCCTTAGCCAAGGTGGCCAGCCGAGTGATGATGGGGGCCACCCTGGCTGAGCTGCGAGACGAGGGCTTGCTGTGCGAGCGGGTGGTCGGCGACCACGTGGCGGTAAAGGAGGCAGTCCTGCCGTTCAACCGGTTCCCGGAAGCCGACCCCGTCTTGGGGCCGGAGATGCGGTCCACCGGAGAGGTCATGGGAATCGATCTGACCACCGGGCTGGCCTTCATGAAGTCCCAAATCTCGGCCGGTGGCGCCCTGCCCGAGTCGGGGACCGTCTTCCTGTCGCTGGCTGACCGAGACAAGGTGGTGGGCTTGGAGGCAGCCCGAGGCCTACAGGACCTAGGCCTGGACGTGGTGGCCACCAGCGGTACGGCCGAGTACCTGCGGGCCAACGGGGTGCCGGTCGACACCGTGGTGGCCAAGCTTGGTGAGGAGGGCACCGACGCCGTGGAACTGGTCCGGTCGGGCGCTGTCCAGATGGTGGTCAACAGCCCCCGCGGTCGTGGCCCCCGGGCCGACGGCGAACACATCCGCGCCGCTGCGGGCGCCCAGGGGATTCCTCTAATGACCACGGCCAACGCTGCCCTGGCCGCCGCCCGTGGGCTGGCCGATTGGCAGCGCTTCCCGTTGGCCGTCCGAACGCTGCAGGAGTACCACCGAGGTGTACGGCGCTCGGAACAGGAGATTGTCCAGTGAGAGGGCGTAGGCCGACCGTCGACCTCACGACCCGAGTCGGGTCAGTCGTGCTCCCCAATCCCGTCCTGACCGCCTCGGGTACCGCCGGCTACGGCCACGAGCTGGCCGACCACCTGGATCTGGCCTCCCTGGGTGCGGTGATCGTGAAGTCCCTGCACGCCGAGCCCTGGGAGGGGAACCCGGCCCCCCGGGTGCACGCCACGCCGGCCGGCATGCTGAACAGCGTTGGCCTTCAGGGCCCCGGGGTGGAGGCCTGGCTAACTCACGACCTGCCTGCCCTGGCGGCGACGGGAGCCCGGGTGGTGGCCAGCATCTGGGGGCGCACAGTCGACGAGTTCGCCCGGGCCGCCGAACTACTGGCCGACGCCCCGCCCGAAGTGGTAGCCGTGGAGGTCAACGCCTCGTGTCCGAATCTGGAAGACCGGCGGGCCCTTTTCGCCCACTCGGCCGTCGCCACGGCGGCCGTGGTCGACGCCGCAGCGGCCGCCGGGCGTCCCCGGTGGGCCAAGCTCAGCCCGAACACCCCGGAGCTGCCTGAGATGGCGGCGGCCGCCGTGTCGGCGGGGGCCGAAGCGGTCACCGTGGCCAACACGGTGCTGGGCATGGTCATCGACACGGAGTCCCGCCGGCCCCTGCTGGGCGCCGGTCGAGGAGGCCTCAGCGGGCCGGCCATCCGGCCGGTGGCCGTCAGGGCCGTCTTTGACACCCGGGAGGCGCTGCCAGAGGTGCCCATCATTGGGGTGGGCGGCGTGGCCAGCGCCGAGGACGCCGTGGAGTTCCTTCTGGCTGGCGCCTCGGCCGTGCAGGTAGGCACGGCAACCTTCGCTGATCCCCGGGCGCCGGCCCGGATCCTGAGGGACCTCGGCCGGTGGTGTGACCGTCGCGGGGTGGTTGTCCTGGACGAGCTGATCGGAGTGGCCCATGGCTGACCACGAGGTGCCCGAGGAGGTCCGGCGCCGGCTGTGCCTAGTCCTGGACGTGGACGACCTGGTGGCCGCCCGGCGGACCGCCGACCTACTAGCCCCGTGGTTCGGCACAGTCAAGGTGGGCCTGGAGCTGTTCTCAGCCGCCGGGCCGGAGGCCGTGGCGACGTTCGCGGAATCCGGCTTCGATGTGTTCTGTGACCTCAAGCTGCACGACATCCCCAACACCGTGCGGAGTGCCGCCAGGGTGCTGGGTGCCTCGGGGGCGCGGTGGGTGACCGTGCACACCTCAGGCGGCGCTCCGATGCTGCAGGCTGCCGTGGAGGGGCTGACCGAGGGGGCAGCCAGCGTGGGGGCCGCGGCCCCCGGAGCGTTGGGAGTGACCGTCCTGACCAGCGACGATGTAGCAGGCACCGAGGTCCTCGCCGCCCGGTGCGAGCTGGCGGCCACCAGCGGCTGCGAGGGGATCGTGTGCGCCGCCCCGGACCTCCCGACTACCGACCCCTGGTCGGACCGGCTGGTCAGGGTGGTGCCGGGGATCCGGATGCCTGGCGGGGCAACTCACGACCAGGCCCGGGTAGCCACGCCCCGTGAGGCCCTAGCCGCTGGGGCCGATCTCCTGGTGGTAGGCCGGGCCGTGACGGCCGCCGACGATCCGGTCCAGGCGGCCACCGACTTGGCCGCCCACCTGGCCGGCTGAGCGACACGCGCCTGGCCGATCCCGGGTCGTCCACACCAGTCCGCCGCTCCTACTAGGGTCCTGGCCATGGCAGGACTTCCTCAACTCACCGACGAACAACGACGAGCCGCCCTGGTAAAGGCGGCCGAGGCCCGACGAGTGCGGGCCGAGATCAAGGAGCTTCTCAAGATGGGGACGCTGTCCCTGTCCGAGCTGCTGGATCGGTCTGACAACGACAGGATCCTGGCCAAGATGAAGGTGCTGTCCGTCCTGGAGGCGCTGCCCAAGCTGGGCAAGGTGAAGGCCCGCCGGACCATGGACGAGGTTGGGATCAGTGATAGCCGCCGCCTGCGGGGCCTCGGTTCCCAACAGCGAGCCGAGTTGGTGGCGCGTTTCGGCTGACACCAGCTCCCAGACGGACGGCCGGCCGGTGGGGGAGGACCCCGACACCCGGATGCCGTTGGTGGTGGTGCTCTCCGGCCCGGGCGGCGCGGGGAAGGGCACGATTGCCCGGGCCTTGGTTGAGGGCGACGACCGCCTGGCCCTGAGTCGGTCCTGGACCAGCCGTGAACGGCGGGTTGACGACGTTTCTGACGCCTACGTCTTCGTGGACCGAGCCACCTTCGAAGCGCGTCGCGACGAGGGTGGTTTCCTGGAGTGGAACGAGTTCCTGGGTCGCCTCTACGGAACGCCGACCCCCGATATCGACGACCCACGAGACCTCCTCCTGGAAATCGACGTGGCTGGAGGCCGGCAGGTCCTGGAGCGACTCCCCGACGCCCTCTGCCTGTTCGTGGACGCCCCGGACGATGAGGAGCTGGTGGGCCGCCTCGTGGGTCGAGGTGAAAGCGTCGAACAAGCAGAGGCCCGGGTGCGAGAGGCGACGCGGGAACGTGATGAGGCCGAGCAGCTGGGCTACCTCCGGGTCGTCAACGACAACCTGGACGAGGCCGTGGTACGGATCGCCAGTCTGATCGGAGAGCACCGCAGGTCGAACGGCTAACCACCAAAGTGCCGGGGTCGCTATCCAGGGATTCGTCCCACCTGTCCCGGGGCGCTGTTCGAGGGTTCGGACGGTCCCGCTGGTACCGTGAGGAGCCGTTCGGCCGCCCCACACACGAGTTGGGGTCGTCCGGTCGGGAGTCCCGGTCGCAGGGACCGGCACCCTGAGGAACGCAGAGGATCCAAGTGCAGCGTCACGACAGCATGGTCAACCCGGCGATCGAGGGACTCCTCGAGACGGCCGACTCCAAGTTCCGCCTGGTCACGGTGAGCTCCAAGCGCGCCCGGCAGATCAACTCCTATTTTGGTCAGCTAGGCGAGGGTCTAGGGGCGTCGATTCCGCCGCAGGTCACGTCGACGTCGCGAAAGCCGCTGTCCATCGCCTTCGAGGAACTAGCGGCGGGCAAAATCGAAGCTGTGGAGCCGCCGGACGAGCCGGAGGACGTGGACACGCTGCTGGACGCCATCGACACCGAGTTGGCTGACCAGTCGGGCGAGGACCTCCCCGAGGGCGCGGTGCCCGAGGCCGAGGCCGAGGGCGACGAGGGCGCCTGATCCCCCGCCCCCCGGGGCAGCCACCATGGGATCACTCGCCGGACGCCGGATCGTTCTCGGGGTCACCGGGGGCGTCGCCGCCTACAAGGCCGTCGAGGTCTGTCGGCGCCTGGTCGACGCTGGTGCCCACGTGGCACCGGTTCTCACCCAGGGAGCCCTCCACTTCGTAGGTCGGGCCACCTTTGACGCTCTGGCGTCGGAGCCCGTCCAGACGTCCCTGTGGGACGAACCCCACCCGATCCCGCACACCCGCTTGGGCCAGGGGGCCGACCTGGTCGTGGTGTGCCCGGCCACGGCCCGCCTACTGTCCGACTACCGGACGGGCCGTTCAGGGGACCTCCTGACAGCCACCCTGCTGGCCACCCGGGCGCCGGTCATCGTGTGTCCGGCCATGCACACCGAAATGTGGGAGCAGCCCTCGATTCAGGAGAACGTGGGCGTCCTGGCGTCAAGGGGCGTAACCGTCATTGGACCCGAGGACGGGCGCCTAGCCGGCGGCGACGTCGGAGCGGGCCGTCTAGCCGACCCGGCCACCGTGGTGGCCGCTGCCGAGGAGGTCCTGGGGGCCACCCGCGGCGACGCCGGTGGCGACCTGGCCGGCCTGACCGTGCTGGTGACGGCCGGAGGGACACGGGAACCGATTTGCCCGGTCCGGTTCCTGGGCAACCGGTCCTCGGGCAAGCAGGGCCACGCCCTGGTGGCCGAGGCGGCCGCCCGCGGGGCCCAGGTCCGCTGCGTGACCACCCAGCCAGGCACGGCGCCCGTCGGCCCGGGCATTCACGTCACGGCGGTCGACACAGCAGCCGAGATGGCCGCCGCGGTAGCCGCCCAGGCCGTCGACGCCGACATCGTCCTCATGGCGGCCGCCGTAGCCGACTTCCGACCAGTCGAGGTGGCCACCGAGAAGATCAAGAAGGGCGACGGCCCGGCCGAGATCCGCCTGGAGCCCACAGTCGACATTCTCGCCGAGCTGGGTCGGTCCCGGAGCAACGGACAGGTGCTGGTGGGGTTCGCGGCGGAGACCCAAGATCTGCGCCAGAATGCGGCGGCGAAGCTGGCCGCGAAAGGGATCGACCTGATCGTGGCCAACGACGTGTCGGCCCCCCGGGTGGGGTTCGAGCACGACACCAACGCCGTGCTGGTCCTGGATGCCGGCGGCGGTGCCCGGGAGGTGCCGTTGGCCGACAAGCGGGAGGTGGCCGGCGTCGTGTTGGACGCTGCCCTGGCCATCCACAAGACGAACCGGACCGGAAACGGAGACGCCAGATGAACGACAACTGGACCTTCACCTCGGAATCGGTCACCGAGGGCCATCCAGACAAGATGGCCGACCAGATCTCGGACGCCGTGCTGGACGCCATGCTGACCACAGACCCGAACAGTCGGGTGGCCTGCGAGACCCTGATTACCACTGGCATGGTCGTGGTGGCTGGCGAGGTCACCACGACGGACTATGTGGACATCCCTGAGACCGTGAGGGACACCGTCTGCGAGATCGGCTACGACCGGGAAGACTTCGGGTTCGACGGCCGGACCTGCGGCGTAATGGTCGCTCTTGACGCCCAGTCCACCGACATCGCCCGGGGTGTGGACGACTCGGAGGAGGTCCGGACCGGCTCCTCGGACGACGACGACCTGGACCGCCAGGGCGCCGGCGACCAGGGGATGATGTTCGGATACGCCTGCGACGAGACCGACGTCCTGATGCCGCTGCCCATCCACCTGGCCAACCGCATGGCCGAACGGCACGCCGAGGTCCGAAAGGCCGGAACCATCCCCTACCTGCGTCCCGACGCCAAGACCCAGGTCACCTTCGACTACGAGGGCAACCGGCCGGTTCGCCTACACACCGTGCTAGTGAGCACCCAGCACAACGACGGGATCGACCGAGATTCCATGATCCGTCCCGACCTCGTGGAGCAGGTCATCCGACCGGTCATCCCGGAGGCCTTCTCCGACGACGACTTCGAGGTCCACGTCAACCCGACGGGCCGCTTCGTGATCGGCGGCCCAGTAGGCGACACCGGCCTGACCGGCCGCAAGATCGTGGTCGATACATACGGCGGCATGGCCCGGCACGGCGGCGGCGCCTTCTCGGGTAAGGACCCATCGAAGGTCGACCGATCGGCGTCCTACGCTGCCCGCTGGGTGGCCAAGAACCTGGTGGCGGCCGGCGCGGCCAGTCGCTGCGAACTCCAGGTGGCCTACGCCATCGGGATGGCCCGTCCGGTGTCCGTGCAGGTCGAGACGTTCGGGACCGAAACCGTGGACCCGACCCGCATCGCAGCCTGTGTGCAGGAAGTCTTTGACCTTCGGCCGGCGGCCATCATTCGTGACCTGGACCTCAAGCGGCCGATCTACCGGAGGACCGCCGCCTACGGACACTTCGGACGGGACGGGTTCCCGTGGGAAGCGACTGATCGGGTGGACGACGTCCGGTCGGCCCTCGACCTGTCCTGACCCGACACCCGGCATGACCGGAGGGGCTGCCGACCAGGGTCGGTTAGACCTCGACGACGGCATGACCGCCGACGTGGTTCCCGCTGAAGAGGAGCCGTCGGTCGACGCCTCCAAGGAAGTCGACGATGCCGTTTCCCCGGACCCCCCCGACCGGGTAGTCCGGGTGCTGCCCGACGTGGCCGCTGTCGGCCGGGCCTTCGACTACCTCGTGCCTCCGGCCTGGGGAGACGACGGACGGGCCGAAAGCCTCGGAGTGGGCAGCCGGGTACGGGTGGTCCTAGGCGGCCGCCGGGTGGGGGGCTGGGTGGTGGAGGACCACGTTGTACCCCCAGCCGGCGTGGAACTGCGTCCCCTGTCCCGACTCAGCGGGATGGGACCCTCAGCGGCCCTGATCGACCTGGCCCGCTGGGCGGCCCGACGGTGGGTCGGCCCGGTGTCGGGGTTCCTGGCCACAGCATCACCCTCCACGGTGGTTGAGGCCGCGGCCCCCGGTCCGGCGCCGGCCATAGTCCCCGAGGCCACTGGACACTGGTTCGACGGGGCGTTCGCCGGTGACGACGGGGTCCCCACGGTGGTCCGCCTGCCCCCGGCCGCCAACCCGGTGCCGCTGGTACTGGCTGCCGCCCGGCTAGGCGACGCCCTAGTGCTCGTCCCGACGGCCCCCGCCGCCTCCCGCTTGGCCGGGCAGCTCCGCCGGGCTGGCCTGCCGGTGGCCTCCATGCCCCGCGACTGGGCACGGGCGGCCGGTGGCGGGCTGGTCGTGGGATCCCGGGCCGCCGCCCTGGCCCCCGTACGGCACCTGGGTGCCGTGCTAGTTCTGGACGAGCACGACGAGGCCTACCAAGAGGAGCGGGCCCCCACCTGGAACGCCCGGGACCTGGCCGTCGAGCGGGCCCGTCGGGCCAGGGTGCCTTGCGTCCTGGCCTCAGCCGCCCCCACGCTGGAGGCCCTGGCCGCGGGGCACCTATTGGTCCCGTCGCGGGCCGAAGAGCGGGCCGGATGGCCGGTGCTGGACCTGGTCGACCGCCGGCAGGACGACTCGGCTCGGTCGGGCCTGTTCTCGCCAGCGCTGGTGCCCGTCCTGCGGGGCGAGGGCGGTGACCCCGTGATATGCGTCCTGAATCGGAAGGGCCGGTCCCGGTTGCTGGCCTGCCACGGCTGCGGGGAGCTGGCCCGGTGTGAGCAGCACCGAGTGCCCCTAATTCAGGACGAGGACGACCGGCTGCGCTGTCCGGTGGATGACGACCGCCGGCCTGTGGTGTGCGACGCCTGCGGGGCCACCCGGTTCCGGAACCTGCGGGCCGGCGTAGCCCGGGTCCGCGAGGAGTTAGAGGCACTGGCCGGGCGTCCCGTGCTGGAGGTCACGGCGGGCACGGGGGCCACCAACCTGGATGATGGTGAGGCCTCGGTGTTCGTGGGGACCGAGGCCGTGCTGTACCGAATCCACCGGCGGGTGGCCCGGGTGGTGTTCCTGGAGTTCGACCAGGAGCTCTTGGCGCCCCGAATGCGGGCTGCCGAACAGGCCGTGGCCCTGCTAGCCCGTGCGGCCCGCCTGTTGGGTCCCCGGGAGGCCGGAGGGAGGCTGGTGGTCCAGACCCGCCAGCCCGACCACGAGGTGCTCCAGGCGGTGCTGCACGCTGATCCGGGGCGCCTGGTCGAGGGGGAACGGGAACGGCGGATGTTCCTCGGGCTTCCCCCGTACGGGGCCTTGGCCCGCATCTCGGGCGCTGTGGCCCCTGAATTCATGGCCCGGCTCGGCACGCCTGACGACGTCAACGTCCTGGGCCCCCGGGACGGTTCGTGGCTAGTCCGGGCGGCCGACCACGACAGCCTGAGTGCTGTCCTGGCCGGAGTGGAGCGCCCGTCGGGTCGGCTCCGGATCGAGGTGGACCCCCGCCGGGCCTGACCGTGGGGAGAGGCCGGGCTACCAGCTCCGGCGGTTCAACTCGTAGAGGGCGATGCCGGCCGCCGTGGCCACGTTAAGGCTGCCGACTTTTCCCAGTTGGGGGATAAAGGCCACCACGTCGCAGGCGGCCAGGGTGGCGGCTGATAGCCCGCGGTCTTCGTGGCCCAGGGCCAGGCAGGCCTTCTCAGGCAGCGGCGCCTCGTGGAGGGGCACCGCCTCGTCGGCCAACTCCAACCCGACCAGCCCGTAGCCGGCAGCCCGGATGCTCTCGATGGCCTCCGAGACGTCGTCGCAAGTCGTCCAGGTCAGGTAGCGGCCGGTTCCCAGGGCGGTCTTGGCCGTCTTGGCGTGGGTGGGGGCGGCGGTGGCCCCGGCCAGCCACAGGTGTGCGACCCGGTAGGCAGCGGCGGTACGCAGGATGGCCCCCACGTTGTAGGGCGTCTGGACGCTGTCCAGCAGCAAGGCCACCTCGGGTTCGTGGCGTCTCCGCCAGTCGCGGTGTAGGCGCTTGAGGCCGGTGCCGTCAAGGTTCTTCACCCCACGTCCTCCCTCTGGGCCTTCCGAGCCGCCACGTCGAGCAGGCGATATCCCTTGCGCGACGCCCGCCGGGTGGTGGACCAGCCCTGGTCATCCATCCACCGGGCCAGCGAGTCAGCTCCCAGGTGGCGCTGTACCACCAGGTGGGCGGTGCCATCCGGGGCCAGGAGGTCTAGCCATCGTTCCAGCAGATCGTGCAGGGCAGCCTTGCCGATGCGGATCGGGGGGTTGGACCACAGGGAGGCCACCTGGATCTCCTCGGGGACCTCGTCAGGGGCGGCCACCGTGACGTTGGCTAGGCCGGCCGCTTCGGCGTTGGCCCGGCACAGGTCCCGTGCCCGCTCGTTCACGTCGATCGCCCACACCCGGGCGTCGGGGCACCGGGTGGCCAACGTGCAGGCGATAGGGCCGTACCCGCAGCCCAGGTCCAGGAGGTCGACGGCGCCAGTGGGCGGAGGAGGCCCCTCCAGAAGGAGATAGCGGGTGCCGCGGTCCACCCGGTCGGTCGAGAAGACCCCGCGGTCGGTGGCCAGACGCAGGTCGACGTCGGGGAGGAGCAGGTCCACCTCGGATGGTCGCGAGGCCACCTCGGGACGGTCGGTCCAGTACTGGCCGTCATTCACCTGCGGTACCGGTCGGGCATCCGGGCCTCCATGGCTCCGACGGTAGCCTTGCGCCCGTGGCACCCCACGAGATCCGACTCATCGGCGACCCGGTCCTGCGCCAACCGGCGTCCGACGTAGCCGACGTGGACAGTGCGCTGGTCCGCCTGACCGACGACATGTTCACCACCATGTACGAGGCGGCTGGCATCGGTCTGGCTGCCCCACAGGTGGGCGTCCAGAGGCGGTTCTTCGTCTACGACCACGGCCAGGGAGCTGGGGTCATTCTCAACCCGCGGATCGTGGAGTCCGACGGGGAGTGGACGTTCGACGAGGGGTGCCTGTCGATTCCCGACCTGTCGTGGGAGATCGTCCGACCCAAGCAGATTCACCTGGTGGGCGTGGACCTGGACGGCAACGAGGTGTCCATCGAGGCCGACGAGCTAGAAGCCCGACTGTTCCAGCACGAGATGGACCACCTGGACGGCGTGCTACTTGTCGACCATCTGGACGAGGACCAGCAACGCGACGCCCGACGGGTGCTGCGCGAGATGACCATGGCCCGCGTGGAGGCCGCCGGTAGCGGCCCGTCGGGTGGGGGCCTGCGATTGCCCTGATCGCGCCGCCTCCGGCGCATCCCGGACGGCTGGTGTACCTCGGCAACCCAGCGGTGGCCGTGCCGCCGCTGGACGCCCTGCACGGAGCGGGACACGAAGTGGTGCTGGTGTTGACCTCACCGGACCGTCGGCGGGGCCGTCGCTCAGCTCCGACCCCGACCCCGGTGGCCGCCCGGGCCGTCGAGCTGGGCATCCCGGTTTCTCACGACCTGGAGGCGGTAGCCGACTGCGGCGCCGACCTCGGGGTGGTGGTGGCCTTCGGGCGGATCGTCCCCGTCGAGTTACTGGCCCGGGTTCCCATGGTCAACCTGCACTTCTCGCTCCTTCCTCGTTGGAGGGGCGCCGCCCCCGTCGAGCGCGCCCTGCTGGCCGGCGATCCGACAACCGGGGTGTGCCTCATGGACCTGGCCGAAGGTCTGGATGTTGGCGACGTCCACGCCAGGGTTGAGACGCCCATCGGGCCGACGGATACGGCGGCCGACCTCCGGGACCGCCTGGCCGAGCTCGGAGCGACGCTGCTGGTCGACGCCTTGGCCGGCGGGCTGGGAAGCCCGGAGGCCCAGGCCGGCGAGGCCACCTACGCCCACAAGGTGAAACGGGAGGACTTGCACCTGGACTGGGGCCGGCCGGCCGCTGAGCTGGCCCGGGTGGTCCGCGTCGGGGGTGCCTGGACCACGTACCGGGGCGACGACCTGAAGGTATGGGAGGCCGAGGTGGTCGACGACCTGTCAACCGCCGCGCCGGGGGTCCTGGTCGGCGACCAGGTGGCCACCGGGGCAGGGGACCTACGCCTCGTCGAGGTCCAGCCAGCCAGCCGGTCCCGTATGGCCACTTCGGCCTGGTTGACCGGAGCGCGGCCGGCGGCCGGCGAACGGCTGGGCGGGTGAGCGGGGACGACGCCCGGCGCTTGGCCCTCGAGGTGCTGGGACGAATCGAGCGGGACGGCGCCTACGCCAACCTGGCCCTGCGGGCCGCCCTGGACCGGTGCGACCTGGACCGCCGGGACAGGGCCTTCGTCACCGACCTCGTCTACGGCACAACCCGGATGCGACGGGCCTGCGACCACCTGATCGACCGCTTCCTCCACGACGACATCCAGCCCGAGGTCCGGACCGTGCTCCGCCTGGGCGCCTACCAGCTGCACTGGGCCGGAGTTCCGCCTCACGCCGCCGTATCGGCCACCGTGGCGGTCGCTCCCCGCCGGGTCCAAGGTCTGTGCAACGCGGTCTTGCGGCGGGTCGCCGACTACCAGCCGACCTGGCCCGGCCCGGCCGTCGAGTTAAGCGTCCCCGACTGGCTGATCGACCGCCTGGTGGCCGACCTGGGCTTGGACGACGCCCTGGCCGCCCTGGCTGCCATGAACCGTCCGGCCCCGGCGGTGGTCCGGGACGACGGCTACTACCAAGACCGGGCCTCGCAGCTGGTGGCCGACCTGACCGGGGAAGGGTTGGTCCCCGGCGGACGGGTGCTGGACCTCTGTGCCGCCCCGGGGGGCAAGGCCACGGCTCTGGCGGCCGCTGGAGCCTCGGTAGTGGCCGCCGACCTGCGACCGGCCCGACTGGGCCTGGTGGCCCAGAACGCCGACCGCCTCGGACACGCGGTGGCCCTGGTAGCGGCCGACGGCCGGACTCCACCGTTCCGGCCCGGGTCGTTCGACCGGGTGCTGGTAGACGCACCCTGTTCCGGACTGGGGGTCCTGCGCCGTCGGGCCGACGCCCGCTGGCGGGGCGGCGAGGCTGACTTGGCCGACCTGGCCCTCCTGCAGGCCGACCTGTTAGCCGGGGCCGCCGCCCTGGTCCGACCGGGAGGCCAACTGGTTTACAGCGTGTGCACGGTGACCGAGGCCGAAACGGCCGGCGTGGACCGCCGGTTCCGCGGGGCCGAGCCACGGGCGGAACCCGAGCCGGTGGGTCGGCCATGGCGACCCCACGGCGACCACGGGTCCGGCGGCTTGCTGCTGCCCCAGGACCTGGACAGCGAGGGGATGGCCGTCTTCCGCTACCGAATGGTCTAACCGGTCCCGGTCAAACCAGCAGCCGTTCGGTCAGGTGGTTCAGGACCCGGTCCAGGGCCTCCCGGGTGGGGTGGCCTGGTTCGTCCACGAACTCCTCGGTCAGTACCGAGTGGGCCCTCTTAGAGATGTACCACGGGTTGCCTAACGAGTTGTCCAACTCGACGCCGATGAACCCGTCCCCCAACTCCTCGCGAAGGCGCTCAAACCGTTCGGCGGGCGCCATACCGTCCTCGCTGAACCGCAGGCCAAGGACGCAGACGCCCTCGTCCACCCGCTCCCGGACCACCTCCAGGTCGCGGTCCGAAATGCCTACCGACCGTCGTCGCCGGGCCCCGAAGGGCAGGGGGAGGCTGGGCTGGCTGAGTACGGGGGCCAGCATCCGGTCGTCGACCATCATCCCGAGGGCGAAACCCCCGGTGAAGCACATCCCAATTGCCCCGACACCCGGTCCGCCGCACCGGCCGTGCTCGAAGGCGGCCAAGGCCCGCAGCCAGTCGGTCACCGGAGAGGTCCGCCGTCGCATAAACGCCGTGAATTCCCGCGACACGCAGCCTCCGGTAAGCGTCCTGAGGGAGTAGCCGAAGGTGGGCCGGCGTCCCGGTGTGCCGAACAGCGACGGGAGCACCGCAGTGCAGCCGATGGCTGCCACCCGGCGACCGAACTCGGCTACCCGGGGGGTGATCCCGGGCATTTCGGAGATGACGATCACCGCCGGTCCGGTCCCGGTGCGAAGCACGGTCCGGGTGGTGCCGCCGTGCTCGAAGTCGCCAATCTGGTAGCCGGCCAACGCGTCCACGCCCATGGGGGAGAGACGGTAGTGCCATGCCCGGACCCGATTCCGGTCCCGGCCAGCCCGGAGTGCGCCGGTAGCCTCGCCCCATGGGCGACCACGGGCACCACGACGCCATTTCGCCGGCCGTCAAGGTGCTCACCGTGTCTGACGGTGTGTTCCACGGCGTGCGGGAGGACCGGTCCGGAGCGGCCCTGGTGGCCTGCTGTGAAGCCGAGGGTTGGACGGTGGTCGAGACAGCGGTGACTGCCGACGGTGCCGAAGCGGTGGCCAATGCCTTACAGGCCCTCGTGGACGGCTTCCATGGCCTGGTGCTGACCACTGGGGGCACCGGCTTTGGGCCCCGCGACGCCACCCCTGAGGGCACCCTGGCCGTCGTGGACCGCTTGGCGCCCGGGCTAGCCGAGGCCATGCGGCTAGTGAACCCGTTAGGTCGCCTGTCCCGGGGCGTGGCCGGCACAGCAGGCACGGCCCTGATCTTGAACACTCCGGGTTCGGCGAAGGGTTGTGTGGAATGCCTAGAGGCGGTGGCCGACGTGGTGCCCCACGCCGTGCGCCTGCTGGTCGACAACGCCGACCCGCACCCGTCAGGCGAGGGGTCGGGGACCGGTGGCTGAACGACCCGGTGTCGACGACCGCCAGGCCATGCGAGAGGCGATGGCCCTGGCTGACACGGCGCGCCTCCGGACCTCGCCCAACCCGTGGGTGGGTGCCGTGGTGGTGGCCGACGGTCGGATCGTGGCCCGAGGGGCCACCGAGCCACCGGGTGGCGCCCACGCCGAACGCACCGCCCTGGACGAGGCGGCGGGCTCACTGGCCGGCGCCACGCTGGTCACGACATTGGAACCATGCGATCACGAGGGTCGGACGGGCCCGTGCACCGAGGCCATCGTGGCCTCCGGCGTGGCCCGGGTGGTGGTCGGGGTGTCCGACCCCGACCCCGACGTTTCCGGTCGGGGCCTGGAGAGACTGAGGGCAGCCGGCATCGACGTGGAGGTCGGCGTGCTAGGTGACGAGGTGGCCAGGCAGCTAGCCCCCTACCTACATCAGCGCCGCACCGGACGCCCCTACGTCGTCCTGAAGTTAGCCGCCACCCTGGACGGCCGGATCGCCGCCCCCGACGGCTCCAGCCGGTGGATCACCGGCGCCGAGGCCCGAGCCGACGTGCACCTGCTGCGGGCGTCCAGCGACGCCGTGTGTGTGGGAGCCGCCACCGTGCGGGCCGACGATCCGCGCCTCGACGTGAGGGACGCTCCCTTACCGGACGGGGCCAAGGCGCCCCGCCGGGTCGTGCTGGGGACCATCCCCGAGGGCGCCCGGGTGCTCCCCGCCGAGGAACACCACGGCCAGCCGGCCGACCTCCTAGACCGCCTGGGATCCGAGGGCGTGCTGCAGCTGCTGGTGGAGGGCGGGGCCGACGTAGCAGGACGCTTCCACCGTGAGGGCCTGGTGGACCGTTACATCATCTACCTGGCGCCAGCCTTAATGGGTGGTGACGACGGGCGGCCCCTGCTGGCCGGCCCGGGTGCGTCGATCATGGCTGAGCTGCGAAGGGGCCGGTTCGCCGCCGTGACCCCACTGGGCGACGACCTCCGCATCGATCTGGTGCTGGACGCCGGCTGAGCCCGGCAGCGGTCCGAGAAAACCGGGGGCGAGCTAGACGGGGGACCGGATAGGTTCAGCTCGTGCTGAAGTTGGTCCTGCCCAAGGGTTCCCTGGAGAAGTCGACGCTCGAACTGTTTGAGGGCGCCGACCTGGGAGTAGTTCGCAGCTCGTCGGTCGACTACCGGGCGACGATTGACGATCCCCGGATCGACGAGGTGCGCATCCTGCGTCCCCAGGAGATCCCCACCTACGTGGCTGACGGCCTGTTCGACCTGGGTATCACCGGCCGGGACTGGATCCAGGAAACGGGCAGCGACGTTGTCTCGCTCGGTGAACTGCACTACTCAAAGGCCACAGCCCGGCCGGTGCGGATCGTGGTCGCCGTTCCCGGCGACTCGCCGGTGGAGTCGGTAGCCGACCTGTCGTCAGGGGTCCGGGTGTCCAGCGAGTACCCGGAGCTGACCCGCCGGTTCTTCGCCGAGCAGGGCGTGGAGGCTGACATACGGCTCTCCTATGGGGCCACCGAGGCCAAGGTGCCCGACATCGTGGACGTGGTGGTTGACATCACCGAGACCGGCCGCGCCCTACGGGCCGCCGGGCTGAAGGTCATCGACACCATCTTGACCAGCTTCACCGAGCTGGTGGCCAACCCTGAGGCCTATGCCGACCCGGACAAGCGCCACGCTATGGAGCAACTCCACCGGCTCCTGCAGGGCACCTTGGAGGCCCGGGGGAAGGTCCTGGTGAAGATGAACGTGGTGGGAGACCATCTCGACGCGGTGATCGGCCTCATCCCGTCGATGAAGTCGCCGACGGTGAATGAACTGTTCGGCGGTTCGGGCTTCGCCGTGGAGACCGTGGTGGCCAAATCGGAGATCAACGTGCTGATCCCGGCTCTACGCGATGCCGGGGCCACCGACATCATCGAACTGCCGATCTCCAAGATCGTCCACTGACCCGCTCGGTGGGCCAGGCCGGTCAGTCGCCGGCCTCGTCTCCGGTCTCGTTTTCGGCCTCGTCCCCGTCATCGGCCACCGCCTCCCTCATGGCCTTCTCGACGGCCACGTAGGCCAGCCGGATCTGGTGCAGGGCGTCGCGCATGGTCGCCTCGGCTTCGCCCAGGCGACCGGGCAACGTGTCGACCACGCCGGCCAGGGCGTCGATAGCCACCGAAGCCTCGGACAAGTCGGGCGGCTGCTGGGACAGGTGAATGGCCGCCAACTCGTAGAAACCCATCAAATGGTTGGCCACCACCACGGCGGCCGGGGTCGAGGCCAGCTGCTCTTGGACGGCGGCCATTTCCCGGGCCATGGCCTCGACCTTCTCACGGTCCTCCGGCGACAGGTCCTCCAGGGAGGGTTCGACTGGCGGGTCCTGCGGGGAGTCGGAGGGTTCAACGGGATGTTCCCCGCCGGGGGTCCAGAGACTGCTCATGGGGGTTCCTCGCCTGGTCGTCGGGCTCCCCTGAGGGAGCGAGATACCCGCCGGGCCGGCGGCTGGTGCCGGAACGATGCGGGACCGGTAGCCTACGGGCCACAACTGAAGGGAAAGTGGGGTTCTCCCCACCCGGCACGCGTACAGCGGGTTCGGGTCTTCTTCTCGTCGGATCCACGACGTCCGCGGCATACCGCCGTGGGGCGCCGGGGTCGCTTCGGCGGGTGTCGGCTTTCCGGCGCCCGTCGTTTCCGCGTTTCGGGACCGTTTCCCGGTCGGGGTGCGGAGGGTGCTGTCCCAATGTTCAATCACGAGGAGAGAGTCTGCGTGACGCACAGGAGTGACGACCGATAGCTGCCCCAACCAACCAGGAACCACGGATCAACGACCGCATCCGGGCCGGACAGGTCCGCCTCGTCTCGCCAGAGGGTGAGCAGATGGGGATCCAGTCCCTACCGGATGCCCTGTCGGCGGCCCAGGAGATGGATCTCGACCTAGTGGAGGTGGCCGACAAGGCCGATCCACCGGTCTGCCGGATCATGGACTACGGGAAGTTCAAGTACGAACAGTCCCAGCGGGCCAAGGAATCGCGCCGGAAGTCGACCCACGTTCTGGTCAAGGAGATGAAGTACCGGCCGAAGATCGGTCCCGGTGACTTCGCCACCAAGACCCGCAAGGTGGAAGCGTTTCTGGGCGACGGCAGCAAGGTCAAGGTCACGATCATGTTCCGCGGCCGAGAGATGCAGCACCCCCAACTGGGGCGCCGCATCCTCGACAAGGTCGCCGAGGCGGTGGCCCACGTCGGTCGGGTGGAGGTGTTCCCCAAACTGGAGGGCCGCAACATGTCCATGGTGCTGGTTCCCGGCCAGGCCACCCGCAGGCAGCGGGAGGCGGCCGCCGAGTATCAGGAGGCCCCGGAACCGGACGCCACCACTGAGGAAGCGACCACTGAGGAAGCGACCACTGAGGAAGCGACCACTGAGGAAGCGACCACTGAGGAAGCGACCACTGAGGAAGCGACCACCGAGGAAGCGACCACCGAGGACGGCGAAGCAGTAACGGACCCCAACCCGGCGACCTGAGCCCGGGCCGACCAAGACAGAACGACACCCAGACACCGGAGCAGAGCACATGCCCAAGATGAAGACCCACCGGGGGATGGCCAAGCGCATCAAGGTGACCGGCACCGGTCGCCTGAAGCGGGGCACCTACGTGAAGAAAGCGGTGAAGCTGAAGCGGCGGCGCGGCCGTCAGCTCGATGTGGATCCGACCAACGCCTCGACCGTCCGAAAGCAACTCGGAATCTGAACCTGGGCCACCCGACCGGTGGCCGACAACTGGGGACCGGGTCCCCATACGACACGACCGAACACCCGTCGCACGGCGACGACGACGCCCACAAGGAGACCGTGATGGCCAGGGTCAAGCGAGCCGTCCAGAACAAGAAGAAGCACAAGGCTGTCCTAGAGCAGGCCAAGGGGTACTACGGCGACAAGAGCCGGACCTTCCGTGCCGCCAACGAGCAGGTGATGCACTCGGGCAACTACGCCTTCCGTGATCGCCGCGCCCGCAAGGGGCAGTTCCGTCGCCTCTGGATCCAGCGCATCAACGCGGCCTGCCGCCAGCACGGCACCAGCTACAGCGTGTTCATCGCCGGCCTGAAGCGGGCCGGCGTTGAAGTGGACCGCAAGGTGCTGGCCGACCTGGCGGTGGCCGAGCCGACTGCCTTCGCCGCCCTGGTCGAGGTGGCTACGGCTGCCGACGCGGCCTGAGCGCTGAGACGGCTCCCGTCGCCGGCCAGACCGATCGGTGGACGGACACCCACCCATGGTCGAGGAGCTCTCCGGGGGAAACCCCCGCTGCCGACGGCTGCGCCGGTTGGCCCGCGACCGCGGATTTCGCCACGACGAGGCGGCCTACATCGTCGAGGGCCCCACTCTGGTGGCCGAGGCGCTGGACGCCGACCGGGACGTTCGACAGGTAGTGCTACCAACCTCGGCGTCCGGCCACGACCTAGTTCGGCTGGTCCAGCGAGCCGGGGTGGACGTCTTTCTCGTTCCCGACCGGGTGTTCGACGGACTGGCCAGTACCCGCTCCTCCCAGCCCGCCCTGGCTGAGGTGGCCTTTCACGACGCTGAGGCTGCGGCCCTGGCGTCCACGGCGGGGCCGCTGGTCGTTCTGGCCGAACTGGGCGACCCGGGCAACGCCGGGACCCTGGTCCGATCAGCCGAGGCCTTCGGGGCCACCGGGGTCTTGATGGCCGGCGGGGTGGACCCGTACAACCCGAAGCTGGTGCGGGCCGCCGCCGGCTCCAGCTTCCGGATGCCCATCGCCACAATCGACGACCCGGTCGCCGCCGTCCGGCTCCTGACCGACGCCGGGGTGTCCTGCTGGGCTGCTGTGCCCCACGGCGGAATTTCGCCCACCGAGGTGCCCTCTGATGGCCCGGTGGCCCTGATCCTGGGCAACGAACCCCACGGCCTAGACGCCGGGGTGGTGGAGGCCTGCACCGGGCTGATCACCGTCCCCACGGTGGGTGGGGTGGACTCGCTCAACGTGGCCGTGGCGGGGTCGGTGGCCCTCCACGCCCTCGCCACTGGGTCCTAAGAGGTTGACGGCGACTCCGGCTGAAACGGTCATGGGGGAGCGCGACCACGTCCCGTAGTCTGCGTGGATCGTCACCAGCCCCGACCGCCACCGCACCCGATGACCCCCGACCTGGACCAGCACCTCGCCGAAGCTGCGACCGCCGTCGCGGCAGCCGGCGACCTCGATGCCCTAAGGACCGTGGACTCCGAGCTGCTGGGGAAACAGTCGGTGGTGACCGAGGCCCGAAAGACCCTGGGCGGCCTCGATGAAGATGAGCGCAAGGCTGTGGGTCGGCGGCTGAACGAGGTGCGGGTCGAGATTGAGGCCCTAGTGGCCGCCCGCCGATTGGCCCTAGAGGGTGAGGCCCGGGCCGAGCAGCTGGAGGAGGAGCGCCTGGACCTGACGGAGCTAGACCGAGGTAGGCGCCTCGGCCACCGTCACGTGGTCACCCAGACCTGGGAGCGGCTCGAGGACCTGTTCGTGGGGATGGGTTACACGGTCGCCGAGGGTCCCGAAATTGAAGACGAGTGGCACAACTTCGGTGCTCTCAACTTCCCGCCCGACCATCCGGCCCGCGACATGTACGACACCCTCTACGTGGACCACGGCGAACCGGGCAGCACCCTGCTGCGCACCCACACCTCGCCGGTCCAGATCCGGGTCATGGAGGCCGGCGAGCCGCCCATCTACTCGATCATGCCGGGACGGGTGTTCCGCAGCGACACGGCAGATGCCACCCACATGCCGGTGTTCCACCAGATCGAGGGCCTGGTGGTGGACCGGGGCATCACCTTCGGGGACCTGGCCGGGACCCTGGAGGCCTTCACCCGGGCTTACTTCGGCGGGGACTTCACCTCGCGGCTCCGACCGTCGTACTTCCCGTTCACCGAGCCGTCAGCCGAGTTCGACATCCGCCGCCCCGACGGAACGTGGCTGGAGTTGGCCGGCTGCGGCATGGTTCATCCCAACGTGTTGGCGGCGTGCGGCTTGGATCCAGAGGAATGGTCGGGTTTCGCCTTCGGGTTTGGCCTCGATCGCCTGGCGCTCATGCGCCACGGAATTGACGACCTTCGCGAACTGTTCCGCAACGACCACCGTTTCCTGTCGCAGTTCTGATGTCTCCCGTGCGCGCTTTGGCACCCCAGGGTGGTGGTGACCGGTGAAGGTCCTGCTGTCCTGGCTGCAGGAGTTCGCCCCCGTGACCGGCGACCCCGGCGAGATCGGCGACCAGCTCAGCGAGCTGGGCCTAGCCGTCGAGGCGGTCACCACGGTGGGTGCCGGCCTGGACGGCGTGGTGGTGGCCCGAGTGCTGGAACTCCGCCCCCATCCGGACGCCGACCGCATCCAACTAGTGGATGTCGACGCCGGCGATGGTGAGGCGCTGCAGATCTGCTGCGGGGCGTTCAACATGTCGGTGGGCGACCTCGTTCCGCTGGCCACCCTGGGGACGACGATGCCCAACGGCATGGAGATTGCCCGACGCAAGATGCGCGGCGAGTGGTCCAACGGGATGCTCTGCGCGGCCGATGAGATCGGCCTGGGTACCGATGGTGAGGGCATCCTGGTCCTGGGCGCTGACCACGAGCTGGGACGACCCCTGGCTGAGGCCCTGGAGCTCCGCCCCGACGTGCTCTACGACCTGGAGGTCAACCCGAACCGGCCCGACGCCATGTCGGTGGCCGGCGTAGCCCGAGACCTGGCGGCTCGCCAAGGCGTACCCTTCGCCCGCCCTGAGCCGTCACCGGACGAGGCGGGACAAGACGCCGCCCAGCGCCTTACCGTCGAGGTGGTGGACCCCGACCTGTGTGGTCGGTTCGCCGTCCGGGTGCTGGACGGCGTCTCGATAGGGCCGTCACCGCGCTGGATGGCCAACCGGCTGACCGCCCTTGGGATGCGGCCCATCAACGGCGTGGTGGACGTGTCCAACTACGTGATGTTGGAACTGGGCCAACCCAACCACACCTACGACCTGGATGCTGTGCAGGGTGGCGCGCTGCGAGTGCGCCGGGCCACCGAAGGCGAGACGGTGGAGACCCTGGACGGGATAGTCCGGACCCTGTCAGCCGCCGACGGGGTGATCGCCGACGGAAACGACGAAGCCATCGGTATCGCTGGGATCATGGGCGGAGCGTCGACCGAAATCAGTGGGTCAACAACCAGCGTGGCCCTCGAGATGGCCTGGTGGGACCCAATATCCATCACCCGGTCGGCTCGACGCCTTGGCCTGCGCAGCGAGGCGTCGGCCCGCTTCGAGCGGGGTGCCGACCCCGAGGTGGCCGACCTGGCCATGCGCCGCTTCGCCGAACTTCTAGCCGAGTCGGGAGCCACCCTGGCTCCCGGCATGGTGGACGTGCGGGGCAACACACCAACCCGGGAGACAATCCGGGTGCGGACCGACCGGGTCAACAGCCTTCTGGGGACGGGGTTAGAACGCGACGAGGTGGCCGGGCTGCTGGAGTCCATCGAGTTCTCCACCCGGCCGGCCGGCGACGACCTGGACGTGGACATCCCGAGCTTCCGACCGGACAGCGCCACCGAGATCGACGTAGTGGAAGAGGTGGCCCGCATCCACGGCTACCACCGGATTGCCCGGACTGTCCCCCAGTCGACCCTCACCGGATCCCTAACCCCGTACCAGACCGACCGGCGGGCCGTGCGGTCAGCCATGGTGGGCATGGGCCTCGACGAGGTCATGCCCGTGCCCTTCCTGGCCCCGGGCGACCTGGAACGGGCCGGCCTGGAGCCCGACGGGATCACGGTGTCCAACCCGCTAGTGGCCGAGGAATCAGTCATGCGGGCCTCGCTACGCCCCGGAATCCTCAAAACACTGGCCTACAACGCCTCACACCGACTGCACAGCCTGGGGGTATTCGAGATAGGCCACGTCTACCGGCGTCCAGACGGCGACCAGCCGCTACCTGACGAGCGCGAGCACCTGGCCGTGGCCCTGGCCGGTCAGGACGCCGGAGCCGCCGTGGGAGTGTTCTCAGCCCTCGCCGATGCCCTGGATGCCCGCCACTACCACCTAACAGCCCAAGTCACCCCCGGATTGCATCCCACCCGGACAGCACGAATCGACGTGGACGGCGTGCCGGTGGGCTACGTGGGTGAGGTAGACCCCGGGGTGCTGGACGCCTTCGGGGTGGGCGAACGGGTGGGATGGCTGGAAGTCGACCTAGAGGTCCTCCTCGGCCTTCCCCACGGAGGCCGCCCCTACCGCCCGGTGAGCCGGTACCCGTCATCAGACATCGACCTGGCGTTCGAGGTGGACGAAGCCACGCCGGCCGCCGACGTGGAAACCCACCTACGCGAGGCCGCCGGGGACCTATTGGCCGACCTCACCCTGTTCGATGTGTTCCGGGGGGCGCCGGTGGCCGACGGAAGGCGCAGCCTGGCCTTCACGCTGCGTTTCCAGTCCGACGACCGAACCCTCACCGACGGCGAGGTCGCCGAGGTGCGGCAGCGTTGCATCGACGCCGTACAGGACGCGCTGCCCGCCACCCTGCGGGGCTGACCAGACCCAACTCCGAGCAGTTCACGCTCCCGCGGATCTGGCTTGACCCGCTACGGGGAGCTTCGAGTCCCACGGGTACCGTCGTCACCATGCGTGCATGGCAAGTCCACGAACTAGGCGACCCGATCGACTGCATGGTCCTCGACGAAATCGACGACCCCGACGTCGGTCCCGGCCGGGTGGTCGTGGACGTGGAGGCGGTAGGCCTGGCCTTCCCCGACGTCCTGCAGTGCCGAGGCGAGTACCAGGTGAAGCCCCCGTTGCCCTTCACCCCGGGTAGTGAGACGGCGGGCCGGGTTTCGGCAGTGGGCGACGACGTTGACTCGGCGATTTTGGGCCGCCGGGTGGTGGCCCTAGGCGGAGGGCTGGCCGAACGGCTGGTCCTGCCGGCGTCCAGCGTGTTCGAGGTGCCCGACGTTCTGGCATCAACCAAAGCGGCCGCCGTGCCCATGAACTACGGGACCACCTGGTTCGCCCTCCACGACCGGGCCCATCTGGCGCCCGGGGAGACGCTGCTGGTCACCGGGGCTGCGGGCGGTGTGGGTTCGGCAGCCATCCAGCTGGGCAAGGCCGCCGGAGCATGGGTCATTGCGGTGGCTGGCGGACCGGAGAAGGTGGCGGCCTGTGCCGGCTTGGGTGCCGATGAAGTGATCGACCATCGCGAAGTCGACGACCTGGTGGCCCGGGTTCGGGAACTGACCGACGGCAATGGCGTGGATGTGGCCTACGACCCGGTAGGGGGAGAGACCTTCCAGCAGGTTCGACGATGCATGGCCTGGGATGGGCGCCTGCTGGTCATCGGCTTTGTGGCCGGCATCCCCGAGTTGGCGACCAACCACGTGTTGCTCAAGAACTACTCGGTAGTGGGAGTGCACTGGGGTGCCTCACTAGCCCGAGATCCAGCGTCGCTGGGCCGCCAGATGGAGGCCCTGTTCGCTCTAGCCGACGAAGGGGCAGTAGATCCCCTGTTGCACCCCCCGTATGCCTTCAGCGACGCCCCACGGGCCCTTCAAGACATCGCAGACCGCCGTGTAGTGGGCAAGGTAGTGACTGATCTGACGGCCTGAATCGCCGAATCGGGCAGTTAGGCGACCTCCGTCCTTGGACAGAGATCGCAGCGCGTTACCGAATCAACCAAATCGCGTCCCTGAACCCACCTAGAAGCCCCTGGAACCGCTTGATTGCAGCAGTTTCGGGGTTTCACGCCACTCTCCAGGAGGGAGAGACGCTGACCTGCAGATATGCGGAAATCTGCATAGATATGTTGTATTAGTATTCAGCAGCTAGCATAATTGGTGCATGTATAAGATCGCCATCATCGGGGCCTCCGGATTTACCGGTGCCGAGCTCCTTCGGTTGTGTGCCGGCCACCCCGACTTCGAGGTGGTCGTGGCCACCGGAGAGACCCAGGCCGGTACCGCGGTGGCTGACCTCTATCCGAGCCTTGCTGCCCACTATCCGGACTTGTCGTACACGCCGGCAAACCCGGCGGTGGTCGACGGGTGCGATGTGGCCTTCCTGGGTCTGCCCCACGGGGCCTCCCAGACTCTGGTGCCCGAGCTCCTCGACCGGCTGGGCCACGTTGTCGACTTGGCCGCCGACTTCCGACTCCGGGACGCCGCCCTGTACCCGACCTGGTACGGCGAGGACCACGAGGTACCCGGCCTGCTAGACGAAGCTGTCTACGGCCTCCCGGAGCTCTTTCGGTCCGACCTGGCCGGTGCCCGGTTGGTGGCCGCCGCCGGCTGCTATCCCACCGCCTCGGCGCTGGCCCTAGCGCCCTTCGTGCGGGCCGGTGCCATCGACCCTGCGGGCCTGATAGTCGACGCAGCCAGCGGCGTGTCGGGAGCCGGTCGGCCCCCGAAGCCCAACACCAGCTTCTGCACGGTCGACGAGGACTACACGGCCTACGGCCTGGCCGGCCATCGGCATACCCCGGAGATCGAACAGATCCTCAGCACCCGGGCCGACGGGACCACCGTGGGCGGCGTGTCAGTCATGTTCACCCCCCACCTGGCGCCTATGAACCGGGGCATTCTGGCCACCTGCTATGCCCGGCCGACCGGTGACCTGGACACCGACGGGGCCCTAACCCTCCTGGCCGAGGCCTACGCCGGCGAGCCGTTCATCGTGGTAGACGAGCGGTCGCCGTCTACCAAGGCCACCCTGGGATCCAACGCCGCACACCTGACGGCCCGGGTGGACCCGCGGACCGGATGGGTGGTGGTGCTGTGCGCCATCGACAACCTCGTGAAGGGCGCCTCGGGCCAGGCCGTGCAGTGCGCCAACGCAGCCCTAGGCCTCGACGAGGCCACCGGGCTCACCTCCATCGGGGTCTACCCGTGAGCGTCACCTCCGTCCCGGGATTCGTAGCCGCAGGCATGGCCTGCGGGGTTAAGGCTTCGGGGGCCGACGACCTGGCCATGGTGGCCACCGCAGATGGCACCCCGGTCACGGCAGCCGGCGTGTTCACCTCCAACCGGATGACGGCCCCGCCCGTCCTGGTCTGTCGGGACCACCTGTCGGCCAGCGGAGGCAAGGCAGCCGCCGTAATCCTGAACAGCGGCAACGCCAACGCGGCCACCGGGGCCGCTGGTCGGGCTGACGCCGAAGCCATGTGCGCCCTCACCGCCGAGGCCGTGGGCTGCGCTCCCCACGAGGTGCTCGTCTGCTCCACAGGCTGGATCGGTTACCCGCTTCCCATGGACCGGATCGCCCCGGCCATCCCGTCGGTAGCCGCCGCCCTGGACCCCGATGGGGGACCAGCCGCCGCGGTGGCCATGATGACCACCGACAAAGTGCCTAAGACCACGGTGGCCACCGGACCGACAACTACGGGGGGCGCGTTCACGGTCGGCGGGGTGGCCAAGGGTGCCGCCATGCTGGAGCCCAATATGGCCACCATGCTGGCCGTGCTGACCACCGACGCCGAGGTTGACCCGTCCACGGCCACCGACCTGCTGCGAGACGCCGTCGGGGTCTCGTTCAACTGCCTCACCGTGGACGGCGCCGAGTCAACCAATGACACCGTCCTACTGCTGGCCTCGGGGACGGCCGGACCGGTGGACACAGCTGACCTGGGGACCGCCCTGGCTGACGCCTGCCGAGACCTGGCCGTGCAGATGGCCAACGACGCTGAGGGATCCACCAAGACTGTGTTCCTGACCGTCACCGGCGCCGCCACCGACGCAGAGGCGGCCAAAGGCGCCCGGGACACCGCCAACTGCCAGCTGGTCAAGTGCTCCTGGTACGGCGAGGACCCCTACTGGGGACGGATCGCCGCCGAGATGGGAGCTGCCGGTATCACCTTCGACCCCGACACCATCACCATCACCTACGGCGAACAGGTCGTCTACGCCGAGGGGCAGGCCTGCGACGTCGACGAGCAGGCCTTAGCCGCCCACATGGCCGGCCGGCGGTTGGACCTCGGCGTGAACCTGGGGCAGGGCGACGGCATGGCGTGGATCGTCACCACCGACCTCAGCCACGCCTACATCGACGAGAACATGCGGACCTCGTAGGGCCGTGGAGGACGACATGGACCAGCAGACACCCTCCGAATCCGGCTTCTCACCCGAGCGGCGGGCCTCCGTGCTCGTGGAGACCCTGCCGTACATCCAGCGATTCTCCGGCTCGGTCATCGTGGTCAAGTTCGGCGGAAACGCCATGGTCGACGAGGCTTTGGCCGCCCAGTTCGCCGAGGACGTGGTCCTCATGCACTCGGTAGGCATCCGACCCGTGGTAGTCCACGGCGGTGGGCCCCAGATCGGCGCCCTCATGGACCGGTTGGGAATCAAGTCGGAGTTCCGGGACGGTCTGCGGGTCACAGACGCCGAGACGCTGGACGTGGCCCGAATGGTGCTTGTCGGCAAGGTCAACCGGGAGATCGTGTCGGGCATCAACCGGCACGGACCGCTGGCCGTCGGCCTGTCCGGCGAGGACGCCGGCTTAATCCAGGCCTCGGCCCGGAACCCCGAACTGGGCTTCGTGGGCGACGTCGATTCAATCAACCCGGCCATCATCGAACGGCTGCTGGCCGAGGACCTCATCCCCGTGGTGTCGACCATCGGCGTCGACCCCAGCGGGCAGGCCTACAACATCAACGCCGACACGGTGGCCGCCGCAGTAGCCGGCGCGCTGGGCGCGGAACGAATCCTCTACCTCACCGACGTAGAGGGTCTCCTGACCGACGTGGACGATCCGTCGTCACGGATCTCGAGGATTGACCTGTCCGGACTGGCCACCCTGACCGCTGACGGCACGATCAGCGGCGGCATGATCCCTAAGGTCCAGGCCTGCATCGAAGCTGTGGAGGCCGGAGTGGGCTCGGCCCACATGGTTGACGGCCGGATCCCCCACGTCCTCCTGCTGGAGCTGTTCACCGACCTGGGCATCGGCACCATGGTCCTACCCGACGGTGGGGTAGCCGCAGACGGCCGGGGTGTCGACGGGGTGGCGTCGTGACGGCCACCGGACCCGAGCTCTGGGCCGAGAGGCTTATGGGTAACTACGGCATCCCGCCACTCACCTTCGTACGGGGTGCCGGGACCGAGCTGTTCGACGATGCCGGCCACCGTTACCTGGACTTCCTATGCGGCCTGGCCGTCACTGGGCTGGGCCACGCCCACCCCCGGGTGGCTGCCGCAGTGGCCGAGCAGGCCTCCACGCTGATTCACGTGTCCAACCTGTTCGTGACCGAACCCCAGCTAGAGGTGGCCGAGCGGCTGGACCGGCTGGTGCGGTCGGGGACCGATCAGGACCAGCCGGGACGTGTCCTGTTCCAGAACTCGGGAGCTGAGGCCAACGAGGCTGCCCTCAAGCTGGTCCGGAAGTTCCACGGCCGGGGTCGGCACGGCGTACTTTCCGCCTTCCGGTCGTTCCACGGCCGGACCCTGGCCACCTTGGCCGCTACCGGCCAGCCCGAGAAGCACGAGCCGTTCCAACCCCTTCCCGAGGGTTTCCGGCACGCCGCGTGGAACGACGTAGCGGCCTTCGAGGCAGCCCTCGACCCGTCGGTCGGGGCCATTCTGCTCGAACCCCTCCAGGGCGAGGGCGGGATCAACCCGGCCGCAGAGGGCTTCCTGCGAGACATCCGGCGGTTATGCGACGAACGGGGCCTCCTGCTGGTCATGGACGAGGTCCAGACCGGCCTGGGACGGACCGGGGCGTGGTTTGGCTTTCACCACGCCGGCATTCGGGCCGATGTGGTGACGGTGGCCAAGGCACTCGGCAACGGGATCCCCATTGGGGCTGTATGGGCTACCACGGAGGTGGCCGCCGCCTTTGGCCCTGGTGACCACGGTTCCACGTTCGCCGGCCAGCCGGTGGCCGCCGCGGCGGCCCGCGAGGTGCTGCGGGTGATGGAGGAGATCGACGCCCCCCGGCTGGCCCGGGAACGTGGCGTCGAGCTGACCGGCCTGCTCGAGGAGCTGCCCGGGATCTCATCGGTACGGGGCCAGGGCCTCCTCCTCGGAGCCGAGCTGGCCCCAGGGGTGCTGGCCGAACGAACGGCGCCTCAGGTGGCTCTGGCTTGCCTGGATGCCGGCCTGGTCGTCAACGGAATCACGCCGACTGCGTTGCGGATGGCGCCCCCGCTGACCGTGTCGTCAGCCGAGCTGGTCGAGGGCACTGAGATCTTGGGAGAAGTGTTGGCGGCCGGAGCCGCCGGGGAGGTGGCCTGATGCGACACCTGCTGGAGATCGACGACCTGACGGTGGACGAGCTACACCGGGTCCTGGACCTGGCCACCGACCTGTCGCCGCCCCGCGTACTGGAGGGCCAGGGCATGGCACTGGTTTTCGAGAAGCCGTCGGCCCGGACCCGCAATTCCATGGAGATGGCTGTCTTCCAGTTGGGCGGACATCCGATGTACATCCAGGCTGGCGAGGTGGGAATGGACGTCCGGGAGTCCGTCGAGGACGTCACTCGGACTCTGGCCAGCTACCACGGCTGCATCGGCGCCCGGGTTTTCGCCCACGCCACGGTGGAGCGGATGGCCGGCGAGGGTCTGGTGCCCATCGTCAACATGCTGTCCGACGAGGCTCATCCACTCCAGGCCCTGGCCGACGTACTCACGCTGCAGCAGGAGTTCGGCGACCTTGCCGGCCGGACCGTCGCCTACGTCGGTGACGGCAACAACATGTTCCGGTCGCTTGCACTGGCGGCTGGGATGCTGGGCGCCGAAGTCCGGTTCACCGGGCCACCCGGCTACCGGCTGCTGGCTGCCGACCGGGATCGCCTGGCGGCCGCCGGCGTGGTGGTGGCGGAGTTCGACCGGGCGACCGACGCGGTGGCCGGCGTCGACGTGGTCTACACCGACGTCTGGACCTCCATGGGCCAGGAGGACGAGGCCGCCCAACGGCACCGGGACTTCGAGGGCTTCCAGGTAGACGAGGACCTAATGGGGGCCGCCGGACCGAAGACCGTCTTCTTGCACTGCCTGCCCGCCCACCGGGGCGAGGAGGTCACCGACGGTGTGGTCGACGGGCCAGCCAGCCGAGTGTGGCCCCAGGCCGCCAACCGGATGCACGCTGCCCGGGGCCTGCTGGCCTGGCTGCTGGGCGAGGCCGCCGACGGAGGGAGCGGAGCGTGAGCAAGCACCATCGACAGCACCGGATCAGCAGGCTGCTGGCCGACCACGTGGTGACCAGCCAGGAAATGCTCGTCAGCCTTCTGGCCGATGATGGCCTGGCAGCCACCCAGGCCACGGTGTCACGTGACCTTGACGACCTGGGGGCGGTGAAGGTCCGGCTACCGGGCGGCGATACCGCCTACGCCATCCCTGAACACCCGGCCTACCAGAACGTTCCCCGGGACCAGCTACGGCGGGTGCTGGGCGAGTGGGTGGTCGACGTGGCGTCGTCGGGCAACCTCGTGGTGCTGCGGACCCCACCCGGGTCGGCCCACGTGGTGGCGTCGGCCCTCGACCGGACGGGCGTCGACGGGGCCATCGGTACGGTGGCCGGCGACGACACCCTGATGGTGGTGGCGGCTCAGGACACGACCGGCGAGCAGCTAGCCGACACCCTGCGGGCCCTGGCCGGGCTCTGAGCAGGACACGGATGATTCACGGGGAAGAGGGATAGAGACGTGAGCAGCGACGACACCGCCCGGAAGGCGGTCGACAAGGTGGTGCTGGCCTACTCGGGTGGGCTGGACACCTCGATCATCCTCCGGTGGTTGGAGGAGACCTATGGCTGTGAGGTGGTGACCTTCACGGCCGACCTGGGCCAGGGCGAGGAACTGGAACCGGCCCGAACCAAGGCCGAGGCCATGGGCGTGACCGAGATCTACATCGAGGACCTCCGCGAGGAGTTCGTCCGGGACTACGTGTACCCCATGTTCCGAGCCAACGCCCTATACGAGGGCGAGTACCTCCTAGGGACGTCTATCGCCCGGCCGCTCATCGCCAAGCGGCTGGTGGAGATCGCCGACGAGACGGGCGCCGACGCCATCAGCCACGGCGCTACCGGTAAGGGCAATGACCAGGTCCGGTTCGAGCTGGGTGCCTACGCCCTCCAGCCCGACATCAAAATCATCGCCCCGTGGCGGGAATGGGACCTGGGGTCCCGGCAGAGCCTCCTGGACTACGCCGATGAGCACGACATCCCCGTGGAGATGAAGCGGGGTACCAAGTCGCCGTACTCCATGGACGCCAATCTCCTGCACGTCTCCTACGAAGGCGGTCCGCTTGAGGACCCCTGGACCGAGCCCACCTCCGAGATGTGGAGGTGGACGGTTAGCCCCGAGATAGCTCCCGACGAGGCCACCTACCTGGACCTCACCTACCAGGGGGGCGATGTGGTGGCCCTCGACGGGACCCCCATGACGCCTGCCCAGGTGCTGGCTGAGTTGAACCGGGTGGGCGGGGTCAACGGCATCGGCCGGATCGACATCGTGGAGAATCGGTTCGTGGGCATGAAGTCACGGGGCGCATACGAGACTCCCGGCGGGACCATCTTGCTTAAGGCCCACCGGGCCATGGAGTCGATCACCCTGGACCGGGGCATGGCCCACCTCAAGGACGAGCTGATGCCTCGGTACGCCGAGCTGGTTTACGACGGCTTCTGGTTCAGCCCCGAACGGGAAATGCTCCAGGTGGCCATCGACCACTCGCAGGCCCGGGTGAACGGCCGGGTCCGGGTGCGGCTCTACAAGGGCAACGTCGAGGTCGTAGGGCGGGAGTCCGACGACACCCTCTTCGACGAGGCCATCGCCACCTTCGAGGAGGACGAGGGGGCGTATGACCAGACTGACGCCGAGGGTTTCATCAAGCTGAATGCTCTGCGGCTACGGACGGTGGCCCGGCGGGCCGCCCGGGGGGAGGGTTAGGACCATGGCCACGCTCTGGCACGGACGGTTCGAAGGCGGCTCCAACGAGGCCCTCCAAGCCCTCAACGACAGCCTGCCCTTCGACCGGCGGATGTTTCGAGATGACGTCGCCGGCTCGCGGGCCCACGTCCGGATGCTGGCCCGAGTGGGCCTGATGACCGAGGACGATGCGACCGCTGTGCTGGAGGCACTGGACGCCACCGAGGCCGAGATGACCGACGGGTCATTCACTTTCCAGGCCAGCGACGAGGACGTGCATACGGCCGTTGAGCGGCGGGTAACCGAGCTGGCCGGCGACGCCGGGGCCCGACTCCACACCGGCCGGAGCCGGAACGACCAGGTGGCCACCGACCTGCGGCTTTGGACCCTGCGGGAGTTGACTGACCTATCCACCCTGGTTACCTCGTTCCAGGACACGCTGGCCTCCCGGGCCGATGACGCCGGCGAGGCGTACTTGCCCGGCTACACCCACCTCCAGCAGGCCCAGCCGGTCCTTCTGGCCCATCACCTGCTGGCCCATGGCTGGGCACTTTCCCGGGACGTGGACCGGCTCCTGGACGCCCGGGACCGGGCCGACGTCTCCCCGCTGGGGGCCGGAGCCCTGGCTGGGTCCTCGCTGCCCCTTGACCCAGATGGCGTGGCGGCCGACCTGGGCTTCGCTGCCCGGTTTGAGAACTCGTTGGACGCGGTGAGCGACCGGGACTTCGTGGCCGAGGCGCTGTTCGCCCTCGCCCTGCTCGGGGTCCATCTGTCACGGATCGGTGAGGAGCTGGTCCTGTGGTCCACTAACGAGTTCGGCTTCGTTGACCTCGACGACGCCTTCTCGACCGGCTCCTCCATGCTTCCCCAGAAGAAGAACCCTGACATCGCTGAGTTGGCCCGGGGCAAGGCCGGACGCCTTGTCGGCCACCTAACCGGCCTCCTGACCAGCTTGAAGGGGCTCCCGCTGGCCTACAACAAGGACTTGCAGGAGGACAAGGAGCCGCTGTTCGATGCTTGCGACACCATCCGGCTCACGCTGTTGGCCCTGGACGGCATGGTGTCCACGCTGGTCTTCCAGACCGATCGCATGGCTGAGGCGGCCGATAGCCCGTACGCGGCAGCCACCGACCTGGCCGAGCACCTGGTGGCCGCAGGGATGCCCTTTAGGGACGCCCACGCCGTGGTCGGAGCGCTAGTCCGGGCCGCCCTGGCCGGTGAGGGCTCGCTGGCCGACCTGGTGGCCGCCGACGAGCGGTTGGGCCCTGAGGCGGCTGGCCTACTGGATCCCGGTACCGCCGTCCGGCGGCGGACCACGCCAGGGGGCGCCGGACCAGGGCCGGTGGCCGTGCAGCGGGGCCGGTTCTCCGAGCAGCTGGCTGCCCAGCGGATCCGTTTGTTGGCCTGACCGTGACCTACACACAGACCATCCGGGTCCGATATGGCGAGGTCGACGCTCAGGGCGTGGTGTTCAACGCTCACTACCTGGCCTACCTAGACGACGTCTCCGACACCTGGCTTCGCACCTTTGACGGGAACTTCGAAGAGACAGGCTGGGAGATAATGCTGCGGCGGGCTGATCTGACCTGGCACGGGCCGGCCGGCGTCCACGACGACCTGGTGGTCACGGCCGAGGTGGTCCGCTGGGGGACCACCTCGTTCGATATGGCCTTCGAAGCCCGAGTGGAGGACCACCTGGTGCTGACCGCCACCGTGTACTACGTCGGGGTGTCGGTGGGCGACCACGTGCCAATGCCCCCGCCGCAAGCTGTCCGCGCTCACCTGGGCGGGTGAGCGGCCAACGGGAAGTCGATCCGGGGTTGCCCGAGGGAACCACCGCCGGAATCAGCGAGATGGCCGGGCGATCTACTCCGGACCCGGCGGACATCGTGGCGGCCGGTCCGGCCGGTCCGGATCGAGACCGCATTCTGAATCTGCTGGCCTCTCACCCCGACGCCCTGTCCCGGACCTGTCGACCAGGCCACCTCACCGGCTCGGCCCTTGTCGTGGATCCGTCGGACAACCGCATCCTCGTTATGTTCCACACCAAGCTGCAGCGATGGCTGCAGCCGGGTGGCCACGCCGACGGCGACGGCGACCTGGCACGTGTGGCACTTCGGGAGGCGGTCGAGGAGACGGGAATCGACGGGCTGCGGGTCGTCGAGCCGGCCATCGACCTGGACGTCCACATCGTGGATCCGCCGGCTGAGGACCCCCACGAGCACCACGACGTGCGGTTCCTCGTGATCGCGCCACCCGGCGTCGTCCCGGTCGGAAATCACGAGTCAGAGGCCCTCCGATGGGTGAATGCCGCCGACCTGCTGTCGCTGGGGGCGGACCGGGGCCTGATCCGCCTGGCCGAGCGAGCCCTGACCCGCCTCAACGCCCTCCGGGAGGCCTGAGAACTATTTCGTGAGATCCCTAGGGGCTACATGTCGCCCGGGTCCAGACAGGCCTCCATGTCGTTGACCCGAGCGAAGCCGTTCATCCGCTTTACGAAGCTCCCGCTGCCGCTGGGAAGGGCGGTAAGTAGGGGTCTCACATCGCCCTCCAGACGGAGTCGGACGGCGTGGTGGCGACGGTCGCCGATGTAGACGTCCCAGTCGGCCAGCCACTTCTCGATCATCACGTGGTCGTCGGCGGTTCCTCCGGAAAGTTGGCCCAGGTCGGCCACGAGGTTGACCACCACGTCGGTGGCCAGGTCGATGTCGTCGGCCCTGGTCATCACGTCGGTGGCCCGGGCGGCCGGCGTGAGCTCGGCGATGGCCTCCCGGGCCGCCAAGCACCTGGCCTCGGCGGCTGCCGGCCATGATCGGTCCTCGAGGCGATCCGGGTTTCCAGAAGGTGCCAGGAAGAAGGCGTAGACCCAGAGCACGACCATGGCCACCACTAAGACTGTCAGGAAGGCTCGCAGCGCCAAGGTGCCTGGCCTAGCCCGGTCCCGCTGGTCACCGGTCACGGCGCCACCCGGAGGATGACCACCGCACCGGCCTCCACGACCGTGCCCGGCGCCGGGTCCTGCGACCAGACCAGCCCGCTGGTCCACTCTGGCTCATCGGGATCAGCGACCTCCACGATCTGGTAGCCGAGGCCCAGCGCCTCCAGTGTGGGCGTCACCGACGACAACAGCCGCTGGGTTAGAGCAGGGACCACGACACCCTCTGGGTGTTGTGGCTCGATCGTGATCTCGACCAGCATCGAGCCATTTGGCTCCATGGTCGAGCCCACGTCGGGTGCCTGCCCGATGATGGTGCCCGGCTCGGTGCCCTCCATCTCGACTTCCACCACGCTCAGGATCCGGATTCCGTGGTCAGCCGTGGTCAGCAAGTTTCGGGCGTTGGCCAGGGTGAGGCCGAGTAGTTCGGGCGTGGGGATGCGCCCGTCGGTGGGCTCGTCGTCCGCTGGCTCGGGCGCCGCGGTGGTGGGAACAATGGGCGTCGGAATGATGGGCGTCGAGGCGACGCTGAGGGTCGGGTCCGAGGTGACCAGTTGCTCGACCGGTAGCCCGAAATGGGCAGCCTCCATCACGTTCTTCCAGATCATGGCCGGGTAGGTCCCGCCGTAGACCTTCCGGTCGGTGGTCGGCGGAATCATGGGGATCTGGGCCTCCGGAAAGCCCACCCAGACGGCCGTAGTGCGCTGGGGGGTGTAGCCAACGAACACCGCGTCGGCGTAGTTCTGGGTGGTTCCCGTCTTGCCGGCCGACGGGCGGTCCTCCATTTCGGCCCTCCATCCCGTTCCCTGAGACACCGTGCGTTCAAGGATCCAGGTGATCTGGTCGGCTAGACGGGAGTCCAGGGCCCGTTCCTGTTCACGCGACCACGACCAGAGCGTGGTGCCGTCGGCCCGGGCGATGCGGGTCACGTAACTCGGAGCGATCCTGACGCCCCGGTTGGCAATGGTGTGGTAGGCGGTAGCCATATCCAGCATGGTGGTGTTGGACGTGCCCAGGACGTTTGAGTTCACGGGCTGGATGGTCGACCGGATGCCCAGCCGTCGGGCCATGTCGACCACCCGGTGGGCCCCCATCTCCATGCTGAGCTGGGCGAAGACGGTGTTCAGCGAGCTGCGGGTGGCTCGGATCAGTGTCACCTCCTCGGCATCGGGAGGCGGCAGGATCTCCTGGCCGTCCGACGGCTCCCACGACCAGGTAGGGATGGCCTCCAGGATCTCGATCCGGTCGGCGAACAGTCGCTCCCGGTCGTAGTCGTACCGTCGGTTGGCCACCCACTGGGTGAGGTCCACGGCCTCGTACGTGATCTCGGTCTCCCCGTCCTTCTCCTTCTCCACCCGGATGGTCTCTACATGGTCCGCTGGAACGTCAGCGTGGTCCTCCCGTCGGACGAACTGGAGGAGGGCCTGGAGGCCGTGCTCGAAGCGAGCCTCGGTGGCGTCGTGGCCGCCCACCCCACCAGTGACCCGCCACACCTTGTTGTCCTCGTCGGCCCCCGGGATCTCGAACTCGATCACGTTGGGGGCGGTGTAGGTGGCCGTGGCCAGCCAGCCGGCCTCCAGAGCGGCGGCCAGGCCGACGGTCTTCATCGAGGAGCCCACCTGCCGCCCGACCCCGATGGCCAGGTTGACCTTGGCGTCCTCGTCGGTATCGAAGAAGTCTCGGCCGCCGACCATGGCCAGCACCTGGCCGGTTCCCGTCTCGAGGACCACAACGGCGGCGTCCGGATGCCCCCTCCCTCCTGGAATGTGGCTCTCCACCGCCTGCTCGGCGGCCTGCTGGAGGTCCAGGTCGACGGTGGTCTCGATGCGCAGACCACCCTCGAAGAGCAGCCGCTCCCGGACCCCGCGACTGGGGCCGAAGGCCGGGTTGTCCAGGAACCAGCGCCGGACCTCCTCCACGAAATGCCCGGCCGGATAACGGGTCTCGAGACGAGCCGAGTACTCCTCAAGATGGGGGGGCGAGGCCACGGCAGCTGCGTGCTGCTCCTCGGTGATGAACTCGTTGGCCAACATTCTGTCCAACACCATGTGGCTGCGCTTGAGGCTCTTGGAGTAGTTCAGGAACGGGTTGTATCGCCCGGGCAGCTGGATGATCCCGGCGATCAGGGCCGCCTCAGACAGGTTGAGGTACGCCACGTCCTTGTTGAAGTAGCTCTGGGCCGCTGCCTTTACCCCGTACGCCCCGTGGCCCAGGTACACGGTGTTCAGGTACTGCAGGAGAATGAAGTCCTTGGAGTACTCATCTTCCAGGCGGGTGGCGTACCAGACCTCCTCGAGCTTCCTGCTGGCCGTCTGCTCGGTGTTGCGGATGATGGCCAACTTCACGTACTGCTGGGTGATGGTGGAGCCACCCTGGCTGATCCCGCCGGCCTCCAGGTTGGTCCGGGCGGCCCGGATGATGGCCTTGAGGTCGAAGCCATCGTGGATGTAGAAACGCTCGTCCTCGATGGCGATTACGGCGTCGCGCACCATCTGCGGGATTTCGGCCAGGGTGCGGGCGCTGGTCCGGTTCTCGGGTGCGACCAGGGTGGTGATGTGGCGCCCGTCGCGGGCCACAACCACCGAGGACTCGGCCTGCTCGGGGATGGAGATCTCAAACTCTCGGGTCTCGTAGCGGTAGCAGGAGGTGGCCATAGCTGCCAGGGCGGTCACCGTGCACGCGGCGCGCACGAGGCCCGGAGGGAGGATCCGCATGGACCCAGTCTGGCTTCCCGACGACCCCGAACCGCGTCGGCTGGCGCCTGCCGGGCCGGGGTCGTCGGGTTCAGGCCCAAAGGGGTCGGGTCGGGCCGGTTGGAGGCTCCATACTGGTGCCCATGAGCGAACCGCACTCCGACGGCTTTATCGGAGCGGCCATCCTCGACGACCTAGCGGCCCGGGGCCTAGTGCAGGACAGTACCGACCTGGAGGCGTTACGTTCCCGCCTGGCCGAGGGTCCGGTCACCGTCTACTGCGGCTTCGACCCGACGGCTGACAGCCTCCACATCGGACACCTGGTTCCGCTGCTCCTGCTGCGTCGGTTCCAGGACGCCGGACACCGGCCAATCGCCTTGGCCGGAGGAGCCACGGGGATGGTCGGTGATCCCAGCGGTCGGTCCGAGGAGCGCAACCTGCTGGACGGCGAGACCCTGACCCGCAACGCGGAGGCAGTGACCAACCAACTCCGGTCGTTCCTCCGGTTCGAGGGTGACCCGGACCTTGAAGGCCAGGCAGCGGTGATGGTCGACAACCGGGAGTGGACCGAAAACGTTGGAGTTCTGGACTTTCTCCGTGACGTGGGCAAGCACGTCACGGTGGGAACCATGCTCGGTAAGGAGTCCATCCGGGCCCGCCTAGCCGGCGACCAGGGAATCTCGTTCACCGAGTTCAGCTACATGCTCCTCCAGGCCAACGACTTCACCGAACTACACGACCGCCTGGGGTGTGAGATGCAGGTGGGCGGTTCAGACCAGTGGGGCAACATCACGGCCGGTATCGACCTGATCCGTCGACGCTCGTCGGGGACCGCCCACGGCCTAACCGTTCCACTGATCACGCGGGCCGACGGAGCCAAGTTTGGCAAGACGGCCGACGGCGCAATCTGGCTGGATTCGGTCCGCACCCTGCCCTACGAGATGCACCAGTACTTCGTGAACGTGGACGACCGGGACGTCGAACGGCTCCTGCTACAGCTCACGCTGGTGCCGGTAGGCGAGGTGGCGGCGGCGATGGCCGATCACGCCAATGCACCGGAGCTCCGGACCGCACAGCGTCGACTAGCCGACGAGGTGTGCACCCTGGTCCACGGAGCTGACGAGACGGCTCGGGCCGGGCTGGCGGCCCGGGGGCTGTTCAGTGACGAGGCACCCACGGTCGAGGTCTTGGACGCCCTCCGGGGGATCGTGCCCGAGACGACGGTGGAGGCTGCAGACCTCAACGGCGAAGAATCCCTGGTGGACGCCCTGGTGGCCTCCGGCCTGTCGGGGTCCCGGGGAGACGCCCGTCGAACAGTGTCCGGTGGCGGGGTGTCGGTGAACGGGCGACGACAGGACCCTGACGCCCTGGCCCTTCCGGACGATGCGCTGGTGGAGGGACGGTACGTGCTGCTCCAGAAGGGGCGCCGGAATCGTCACCTTTTGGTGGTCGACTGAACTCCTGTCGACCTGGGAAGGGTCGGCGGCCTCGGGGCACGCGGACCACCGAGATTGCGGCGGAAAAGTGGCGTTTGGGGTGAAAATCCGCCGATCGCGGGTTGGTGCCCGTGGGGGGCAGGGATAGTGTTTCCCTACTCACGGGTGCCGGAGCCGTCCTTGACCGGGCGAAATCGTCGCCGTAGCGTGAGCGCCCGCCCAGCGGCAGGTCCAATCGGATCGAATCGCTGCGACGGGTTGAGGGCACCACCGCCTCTGCCGGGATTCGTCCCGCGCTCTTTGGCGTGTGCCGGGAGGCCTCTGGTCTCCAGGTGCTCCTTGAAAACGGGATAGAGGACGAAAAAGCCAGTGCGGGCTGTCCACCTGACGATCGCGAGTCGTCGCTGGACAGACCCTGAACAATTTCAATAGCACTGAACGGACAACGGTGGCCGGCTTAGGCCGACCACCATTGCCTGTGCCAGGTCGGCCGGGATTGGTGTCCCGATCGACCTCGAACTCGCGTCGGCACCGCCTTCGGGTGGTGTCGCACCACTGATTCGAAGGTCGGCACCGCTTCGGCGGCGCCGGCTGGAGATTTTGACGGAGAGTTTGATCCTGGCTCAGGACGAACGCTGGCGGCGGGCCTAACACATGCAAGTCGAACGCACTCGACCTTCGGGTCACATGAGTGAGTGGCGAACGGGTGAGTAACACGTGAGAAACCTGTCCCGAAGACTGGAATAACCCGAGGAAACTCGGGCTAATACCGGATATCCCCACCGGATCACATGGTCTGGTGAGGAAATGCTCCGGCGCTTCGGGAGGGTCTCGCGGCCTATCAGTTAGTTGGTGAGGTAACGGCTCACCAAGGCATCGACGGGTAGCTGGTCTGAGAGGACGATCAGCCACACTGGGACTGAGACACGGCCCAGACTCCTACGGGAGGCAGCAGTGGGGAATCTTGCGCAATGGGCGAAAGCCTGACGCAGCCACGCCGCGTGAGGGATGAAGGCTTTCGGGTTGTAAACCTCTTTCAGCAGGGACGAAAATGACGGTACCTGCAGAAGAAGCTCCGGCCAACTACGTGCCAGCAGCCGCGGTAACACGTAGGGAGCAAGCGTTGTCCGGATTTATTGGGCGTAAAGAGCTCGTAGGCGGTTCGGTAAGTCGGGTGTGAAAACTTGAGGCTCAACCTCAAGAGGCCACTCGATACTGCTGTGACTGGAGTCCGGTAGAGGAGTGTGGAATTCCTGGTGTAGCGGTGAAATGCGCAGATATCAGGAGGAACACCGACAGCGAAGGCAGCACTCTGGGCCGGTACTGACGCTGAGGAGCGAAAGCATGGGGAGCGAACAGGATTAGATACCCTGGTAGTCCATGCCGTAAACGTTGGGCACTAGGTGTGGGGTCTAGCTAACAGATTCCGTGCCGTAGCTAACGCATTAAGTGCCCCGCCTGGGGAGTACGGCCGCAAGGCTAAAACTCAAAGGAATTGACGGGGGCCCGCACAAGCGGCGGAGCATGTTGCTTAATTCGAGGCAACGCGAAGAACCTTACCTGGGTTTGACATGTAGGGAAAAGCCATAGAGATATGGTGTCCTTAGGGGCCCTACACAGGTGGTGCATGGCTGTCGTCAGCTCGTGTCGTGAGATGTTGGGTTAAGTCCCGCAACGAGCGCAACCCTTGTCCTATGTTGCCAGCGGGTAATGCCGGGGACTCGTAGGAGACTGCCGGGGTCAACTCGGAGGAAGGTGGGGACGACGTCAAGTCATCATGCCCCTTATATCCAGGGCTGCAAACATGCTACAATGGCCGGTACAGAGGGCTGCAAAACCGCGAGGTTGAGCGAATCCCACAAAGCCGGTCTCAGTTCGGATTGGAGTCTGCAACTCGACTCCATGAAGGCGGAGTCGCTAGTAATCCCGGATCAGCAACGCCGGGGTGAATACGTTCCCGGGCCTTGTACACACCGCCCGTCACACCACGAAAGTCGGCAACACCCGAAGTCAGTGGCCTAACTCTTTTGAGAAGGAGCTGCCGAAGGTGGGGTCAGCGATTGGGGTGAAGTCGTAACAAGGTAGCCGTACCGGAAGGTGCGGCTGGATCACCTCCTTTCTAAGGAGTACAAACCGTCACCGTTGTCGGCCGTATGTGCCGACCGGAGGCGGTCACTCCCAGTTAGCGCACTGGTTAGTTGGTCACGCTTCCGTTGACTCGAGCACGCTCGTGTCGCCTGGAGCGGCGACGTTCCGTCCTCTATCCCGTTTTGAGGGAGCGCCACGAGCGCTCGTCCTCAATGGTCCGATCCCACCGGTCTGCGTGTTCACACGTAGGCGTCGGTGCCATCGGACCGCAGGCCACGGCCCCTGTCGGTTACCCCATCACGGGGTGAACCAGCCATGCCGTCGCCGGCCGCCAGGGTCGGCAGCTGCCTCTTGAGAACTGCACAGCGAACACGAGCATCTTCATCAATTGTCGATGTATTTGTAATTTCCAAGCTACTAAGAGCCAACGGTGGATGCCTTGGCGACTACTACCGAAGAAGGACGTGGGTGGCTGCGAAAAGCCACGGTGAGCCGCCTACCTGGCTACGACCCGTGGATGTCCGAATGGGGAAACCCGGCACTCGTAATGGAGTGTCACTCCCGCCTGAACACATAGGGCGGGTAGAGGGAACTGGGTGAACTGAAACATCTAAGTAACCCAAGGAAAAGAAAGCAACAGCGACTCCCTGAGTAGCGGCGAGCGAAATGGGATGAGCCTAAACCGAGTTGGTGCCAAGCCTGGCGGCGTTGCCAACTCGGGGTCGTGGGACCGAATGGGAGAAGCGTCAGATTCTCCACAGAGTTACAAACCTGCCGGTTAGCAGAAGTGTTCTGGAAAGGCACGCCATAGCGGGTAATAGCCCCGTATGCGAA
>CZRM01000093.1_pt1 | contig 110820 bp, 102 predicted proteins | sample 1125721 | NCBI WGS metagenome assembly CZRM01 (sample SAMEA3597868, study PRJEB11362) | Hydrothermal vent metagenome genome assembly | biome: marine hydrothermal vent biome; feature: marine hydrothermal vent; material: ocean water | place: Atlantic Ocean | collected 2010-09-19/2010-10-04 | reverse complement strand
CCATTCTCCCGGGCTTCGTCGACGCCCATACCCACCCTCTCATGTACGGCCAGTGCGCCTCGTGGGCCGACCTGACCTCGGCATCCAGCGTCGACGAGGTGATCAAACTTCTCGGCGAACACGCCCGCAACGAGGCCCGCTCTGTAGTTCCGATTCGCGGCTTCGGCTACGACCACCACCGCCTAACCGAGGGTCGGCACCCCACGGCCCTGGAGTTAGACCGGATAGCTGACGACCGGACGGTCACCGTGATGCATGTCAGCGGCCACGGATTCTCGGTAAACAGCCATGGGTTGGCCGAGGCCGGTATAACCGCGGCGACGCCCACCCCGCCCGGTGGTGTCATCGACCGTGACGAGGACGGACGGCCCACCGGCCGAGTATTCGACGCCGCCTGCGACCTGCTCACCGGACCCGACGGGGTCAAACTCGGAAACCACGGCCCCAACCTCCATCTGCCGGACGACCCGGACGACCTGGCCAGCATGCTGGACGACGCTCAGGAGGCGTTCCTGGCTACCGGAATCACCACCGTGGGCGACTGCCAGGTCACCGAACGGGAAATGCGGGCCTTCCTGGCCGCTCGGGACGCCGGGCGCCTCGCGTTGCGCGTGGTGATGTACGTCTTGTCCAGTCACGTCGACAGCCTGGACCGCCTAGGGATCGAGTCGTGGCTGGGGAACGACCGCCTGTCGGTTGGCGGAGTCAAGCACTATGCCGACGGTGCCCTGACCGGGGGCACTGCCTACCTACCGTGCGGCTGCGGGGCCACCCACGGGCACCTGTACCACGGTCCGGGCGAACTGGAAGACCTGCTGGTCGCGTCGGCCACTGCCGGTCGTCAGACCGCCACCCACGCGCAAGGACCTGAGGCCATCCAACTGGTGCTGGACGCTCTGGGCCGGGCCCCGCTGCGCCCCGACCTCCGGCACCGCATCGAGCACTGTGGATTCCCGTCTGCCGACCAGCTAACCGAGATGTGTCGGCTCGGAGTGGTCCCGGTCCCACAGCCAACCCAGGTCCACCTTTACGGGGAGGGCGTGCGCCGCGACCACCCCGAGGTGGCAGATGGCATGTACCCCTCAGGACGGATCGCCGCGGCCGGCCTACCCGTCGTGCTGTCCTCGGACGCCCCGGTGACTAGGCCATGCGTGATGCTGTCCTGCTGGGCAGCTGAGACGCGTCTGACCTCCGCGGGACGCGTCCTCGGCGATGAAAACCGGATCACCCGGGCACAATCCCTCACCGGCTACACGGTGGGCGGAGCCCACGCTCTGCGGCGAGACGATGTCGGGTCACTGGCCGTCGGGAACCCCGCCGACCTCGTACTCCTGGCCGACGACCCGTTCACTGTCGCCGTTGACCGTCTCCCGGACGTGGCCGTCTTGGAGACCTGGGTCGACGGCCATCCCGCCTGGACCCTCACTGATGGCCGCACGCCGTGAGGACCGCCAGCGTAGAAAACAGCTGAAGAGGAACCAGCGGCGGAACCGGTCAGTCGACCAGGTTCTCCTCTGTCGTAGCAATGAAGACGGCGAGGGTGCATCCGGTCTCGGTTCTCGAGTCGTGCCGGGTCCCTGCGGCCAGCAGCACCAGATCCCCCGGCCGGTATACGTGGCCGTCGTGGTCAATCAGCTCGCCCTCCAGCATCAGGAATTGCTCGTCGCAGGTGTGCTCGTGGGGTGTGGTCCGCGTGCCCGGGTCCATGCGGTAGACGTGAAAGCCGCCCCCCAGCGGGTACGACCCGTCAAGCTGCAGGATCCACTCGCCGGGCGACGGCTCGCCGTCGACGATGAACGGGACGAACTCGGCCTCGAACCGGTTAGCCACCCGGCGTTCGGCGGAACCGATGGGGTCCATGTGCGGCCCCTGCCACTCCCCGTGCCCGTCTACGGTCACGACTCTGCGGCCAGATCGGCGAGGTATTGCTGGGTGAAGTCCCAGCAGAGCGAGTCCCGGGCAGCGAACATCCCCCGGTCGAACGAGCGCGAGCTCACCCCCCGCTGGGTGCGTTCGCAAACCGCGTTGTCCTGGGCCAGGACCAGGTTGCTGAAGTCACAGACCGCGCTGGGGTCGAAGTCGTCAGACTCAACTGCGGAGGGCTCGAACAGGTACTCGATCTCGTAGTCGGTCCGCGCCGGCCCCCGGGGGATTAACCGAGTCAGGATCACGCTGGTACCGGTGATGTCGACGAAGAGGTTCGGATAGACAAACGCCGAGAGGTAGGACCGTGCGTCGTCTGGCGTCATGGTGGCGATCACCGGGAGTGGGGCCGTGCCGTCGGCCGTAAAGCTGTTGGCCCCTTCAGCCAACCAGGCGCCACCGTCATTTCGGCCCTCGTCGATCACGTCACCCTGTTGGTGAAGGGGGATGATCTCTACCAGTTCGGGGTGAATCTGCGGGCAGTGGAGACACTCGGCGTAGTTCTCCACCAGAATCTTCCAGTTGGCGGCCACCGTGCTGGTCTCCAGCCTCCCGAGCCGGAGGCGGTCCAGCTGCAACCGCTCGAACGACAGAATCTCGTCACTGTGTTCGGCCAGCCAGTCCACCAATGGCGGAGGGTCGGTAGCCAGGCTGACGAAGAGCATCCCCTGCCAACTCTCCACCGCGACCCGATGGAGTGGGAACGCCATACGGTCGAGCTCCTCCTTCGCCACGTTCGGGGTCCCCACCAGCTCGCCGTCCAGCGAATAGCTCCAAGCGTGGTACGGGCAGGTGATCGCCGCTCCGAAGCCACTCCCGCTGGCGTCGCACAGCTGCGAACCCCGGTGCCGACACACGTTGTAATAGGCCTGTAGGTCTCCATCCCGGTTGCGGAGTACGAGGACGCTCTCAGCGCCGACGTCGATCACCAGGCGATCGCCCACGTGAGCGAGCCGCTCGGAGCGACCGACGTAGCACCACCGCCGGTGGAAGACGCTCTCGAGGTCGGCGTCGTAGATGGCGGGAGACCGGTAGTCCTCCCCCCGCAATGTGGGCTTCATCGCCGTGGACACGTATCCCTCCTCCGGAACCCCAGTTGGCCCCACCTTGTCCCAATTCCCTCGGACTTCTCAGACCTCTGACCGAAGTGACTGACTGGCGAGTCAGTCAGTGGCTGACTATAGTGCCGCGCCTTCGCGAGAACTACCACGAGGGGGCCCATCGATGAAGAACCGCCGGTCTGAACACCGACACCCGACTACCTCCGCCAGCCGCGCTCCGGTCAGTAGGCGCCAGTTCCTCGGTGGCTCGGCTGTGGCCGCTGGGGGCCTGGTACTCGGCCCGTCGATCCTCGCCGCCTGCGGAAGCGACGGCGGTTCGGGCACAGCCCTGAAACTGGCCCGGCCTGACAAGCCGGTCACGCTCCCTACGGTCGGGGACGCCGTAGCCGCCGGGAAAGCTCACGAGGGCGGAACCCTGCAGATCCTCAACTACGTGGACTACCTCAACCCGGACGTGGTCGCCCGGTTTGAGGAGACCTACGGCGTCAAGACCGCCGTCACCACCTACGACACCGAGGAGGGGGCACTCAACAAGCTTCGCTCCGGTGCCTTCACGCCCGACCTCATCATCGGGATGACCGACTCCGTTCTGTCCCGGCTGGTGGCTGCTGAATTACTCCAGCCCCTCAATCACTCCTACCTGTCCAATTTCGGCAACGTCATTGAGGGCCTCCGCGACCCCTACTACGACGTGGGTGCCCAGTACACGACTCCGTACATTATTTATTCGACGGGGATCGGTTACCGGACGGATATGGACGTCGACACGTCCTACTTCGAGTCGGGCAACGGGTGGGACATCCTGTGGGACTCCGCCTATTCCGGTCGCCTCGGCATCTTGGACTCCTACCGCGATGTGATCGGCTCGGTGCTGCACCGCAACGGTGAGGACATCAACACCGGTGACCAGAAGGTCCTGAACGCCGCCCTGGAGGACCTCCGGGAGATGTCGGCTGCCACAAACCCAAAGATCGACATCCTCGCCTACACCGAGGTCCCCGCCGGAACACGCGTAGTCAACCAGTGCTGGTCAGGTGACATGCTCCTCGGTGTCTGGTACCTCCCGGAGGATGCCTCATGGACCGAACTCGGCTATTGGCAGCCCGACGAAATGGTGACCGGAAACGACGTCTTCTGCGTGGCTAGGAACGCCGAACGTCCCGTCCTGGCCCATGAGTTCATCAATTTCTTCCTCGACGTCGACAACGCCCTGGAAAACTTCGGGTGGACGGGCTACCAGCCGGCCCTGGAGGCCCTGGACGCCCAGACGCTGATCGACTGGGAATACGTCCCGGCCAATCTGGCCAACGCCCTGATAACCCCGGCGCAGTACGCCAAGGGCAACCGAGCCGTGGCTCTGGAGCCGGACGTGGATGCCCGCTGGACCGACGTCTGGGCCAAGTTCACCGCTGGCTGATCCTCGGCCCACTGTCGGGCGACCGGTTTCTCGCTGAGCAACGACGGTGACCGGCGCCCCAACCTCCGTAACAACCTCCGACGGGTCACGACGGCGCGGTGACCGGGGCACCCTTTGGGGGCTATTCGCCCTCCCAGGGACGGTCTGGCTACTGGTGCTGTTCGTGGTGCCGTTCTACGCGCTGGTCTGCGTGGCCTTCGGAGATATTGATCCCGTCTTCCGCAACGCCGTCCCGGCCTGGAACCCTCTCGACTGGAGCTTCGGCACTGCGGGCGAGGTCCTCGGCGAGATCTTCGGGGGGAGCCTCCGGAAGGTGTTCCTACGCACCATTTCCTATGTGGTGTGTGCCGTCGTCCTCTCGTTCTTCGTCGGCTATCCGGTGGCGTACTACTTGGCTCGGCACGCTGGACGGTGGCGCGGCCTCCTCCTAGCCCTAATGGTCCTGCCGTTCTGGGTCAACTACCTGATGCGGATGCTGGCCTGGGTCAACCTGCTACAGGTTGACGGCTGGGTAACCCGGGCCTTCTCGGTGTTCGGGGTCCAGGTGAACTGGTTGGACGGCCAGCCGATCACCGTGGTGCTGGGTCTGGTATACGGCTACGTCCCGTTCCTAGTCCTCCCCCTCTACGCCGCCCTCGAGCGACTCGACGGCCGGCTCCTTGAGGCGGCCCGTGACCTGGGGGCCGGACCGGGCCGGACGTTCCGCCTCGTGACCATCCCACTGTCGCGTCCCGGGATGCTCGGGGCCGGTGTGATCATCGCCCTGCCCATGTTCGGTGACTACTACACGAACGACATGCTGTCGCGGTCGCCGGCCACTGAGATGGTGGGGAACCAGGTCGACTTCTACCTGAACGCCACCACCCAGCCCCAGAAGGGGGCTGTCCTGGTCTTGGTGCTGTCGGCCCTTCTGGTCGTCCTCATGTCCTACTACCTGGTCAGCACCATGCGGATGCAGCGGGAGATCCGGGCGTGAGCAGCCGACGAAGTCGGAACCCGTGGCGGCGGCCGATCGGCCTTGCCACCTGGACGTGGGCCTACGTGCTTTGGATGTTTCTGCCGGTAGCCATCGCCGTCTTGTTCTCGTTCAATGGCGGGCGCAGTCGCTCGGTCTGGCAGGGCTTCTCGCTGCGCTGGTGGACCGGGGAACCTAATGCCTCGCTTCTCCACGACGAGACCCTGCACAGTGCCCTGCGCAACTCGTTGGTTCTGGCTCTCCTCACCATGCTGGTGGCCACCCCGATCGGTATCGCTCTGGCTATCGGCCTGGCCCGATGGCGGTCCCGGATGGCCAGCGGCGCCAACTGGTTGATGTTGGTCCCGCTCGTCACCCCCGAGATCGTGATGGGTGCCTCGCTGCTGTTGGTCTTCACGAACCTGTACACCGGAATCCCGCTGGGACGGCCAGCCCAGTTGCTAGGCCACGTGACCTTCTCCATCTCGTACGTGGTTGTGGTGGCCCGCGGCCGGCTCCTGTCGATCGGACGGGACTACGAGGAGGCGGCTCGGGACCTGGGCGCTAGCCAGTTCCAGGCTCTCCGCCTGGTTCTCCTCCCGCTGCTTGCCCCGGCCATCTTCGCCGGTTTCGTGATCGTGTTCGCCATGTCGATCGACGACTTCGTAATCAGCGCCTTCCTGTCCTCGGGGGCCGGGTCCGAGACGGTGCCTGTCCGGATCTACTCGGCCGTGCGGACCAGCTCTTCGCCGGCGCTCAACGCCCTAGCCTCGTTCCTCGTCGCCTCCACGCTGGTCGCCCTCGCCCTCGGAGCCACCGTCATGTCGTGGTTCCGGCGTCGTCGCGGCACCAAGGAGTCGGCGCTGGCCGACCTCACCTCAGTCGGTATCTGAACCCAACGGACCTGGAATCGGTCAACTGGCCAGCAAGCGGAGGGCGTCGACCGGCATCTCCGCGTGGGTAGCACCGTCGCCTGCCACCCCGCCGCTATTGGCCACCAAGGCATGAAAGGCCAGGTCCCCGCTTCGGAGGTGGACCTGGGTGGTGGCGCCGGTGAAAACCCGCCGCTCCACTACAACGGGTAGTCCATTGTCTGGCTCTCCTTCGACCAGCCGGACCCTCTCGGGCCGAATGACCACCCGGCAGCGCCCGACTGGTCCGTCACCAGTCGCCCGAAGTACTCGGTCCCCAACCTGGATCCTCCCTCCGCCCAGGTGTTCCACGTCGAGCAGGTTGGCCACGCCCAGGAAATCGGCCACCGAGCCGTCGATCGGCTCCTCATAGACCTCCCGAGGGGTCCCCACCTGCACCAGACGGCCCTCGTCCATCACGGCCAAGCGGTCGCTCATCGTCAGCGCCTCCTCCTGGTCGTGGGTGACGTACACGAAGGTGATGCCGATCGCCTGCTGGAGGCTGCGTAGCTCGACTTGAAGGGCCTTGCGGAGACGGGCGTCCAACGCCCCCAACGGCTCGTCGAGCAACAGGACCCGCGGCTCCAGTATCAGGGCCCGGGCTAGAGCGACGCGCTGCTGCTGCCCTCCGGAAAGCTGGTGGGGACGCCGGCCCTCCAAGCCACTGAGCTCGACCAGGGCCAGCGCCCGTGCGACCCGCGTCGCCACCTCATCGGTCGGAGCCTTCTGGAACCGCAGCCCGAAGGCCACGTTGCGTTCCACGGTGAGGTGGGGGAAAAGCGCGTAACTCTGGAAGACGGTGTTAACCGGCCGGTGTTCCGGCGCCAGGTCGGTGATCTCCTCGCTGTCGATCCACACCGAACCCCGGTCCGGCCGTTCGAAGCCCCCGATTATTCGCAGCGTTGTGGTCTTGCCACATCCCGACGGCCCGAGGAGGGAGAAGAACTCGCCGGGCGCTATGTCGAGGTCGATGCCCCGGACCACGGCCACGTCGTCGAACCGCTTCTCGAGGTCGGAGAGGACCACGTGGCCCGTGGCGACCGCCATCGTCGCAGCGTATCGGCTCGGGCTGTGACGAACTGACGGGTCAGTCAGTCAGTCGATAGGATGCGGCCGGTGGAAAAGTCGGAAGGACCTGGACCGGCCGTGGAGAAGCGTCGGATCCAGATCCTTGAGGCCACCTGCACGGTGATGCGCAAGCAAGGAATCGCCGCCACTCGGGTGGGCGACGTGGCGAAGTACCTCGGGATCTCGACCGGTCTCGTCCACTACCACTTCGACACCAAGGATGAACTCCTAGCCGCCGCGTTCCGGCACGCCGCCGAAAAGGAACTAGAGGCTTTACGGCTTCTGGTGAACACCGACGGAACGCCGAGAGAACTCCTCGACATAGTGGTCGATTATTTCTTTCCAGCCAGTGGCTTCTCTAGTTGGCGACTGTGGATCGAGGGCTGGGCGGTGGCGTTGCGGTCCGAGTCCTTTCGACGGACGGTCATGGAGTTGGACGAGGCGTGGGTTGAGGTTCTCGCTGACACCCTCACCGACGGTGTCGCCTCCGGGGACTTTGCCTGTGTCAACCCCAGGGACTCGGCATGGCGGCTGGCCTGCCTCATCGAGGGCTTGGCCATCCAGCAGGTAGCCCACGGCGGGGTGATCAACGACGTCGAGACGCGACGCTTGGTCGCCGACGCAGTCGAGGCCGAGATCGGCTAGCCCGTCGCTCGACGGAATCCGGTCGGGCGACCGGCCATCAAGCCTGGTCCTCCAGCGGACGGACGTGTCGGAGCCACAGGCCACCGCCGACGTGCGGACGCGGGTCGTACGACCGCTGGCCGAGCAGCCGCTGTACACGTGGCGACCGGTCGGCCAGCCCGTCGACGTGGTCGAGCGGATGGGCCTCCTCTGGCGTCAGCCAACCGACTACGAAGCTCAAGTGCAAAGCTCGTCGCCACCGTCCCGGCGTGGTGTTAGCTCCGCCCCCGTGCAGCACTTTCCCCGAGTAGACGAAGGCGTCGCCGGATTCCAACTCGGCGGGCACCGTCTCGACGTCGAACTCGTAGACGTTTAACTCTGGCCAGCGGTGGCTCCCGGGCACGCACCTCGTGGCTCCTAGCTCCTCGGTCACCTCCTCCAGCCCGATCATGGCGCTGATCGTCACCTCGGGCGTGTCGGGCCACGTCGGCGCCATGTGCTGGAACCAGTTGTCGGCGTCCCGGTGCAGAACCTGGGCGGCTTCGCCGGGGCCGATGTACATGACCTGGGAAGTGTTCATCCAATAGGAACCGCAGTTGGGCAACAGCACGGCATCGGCCAGCGCCGTGTAGACCTCATTCTCCAAGAGGTCGAAGAAGGCGTCGGTGAGTAGACCCAGGCTCGAAAAGCGTTTGGTGTTCTTTCCGACGAAGAACGCCCCCTCCTCCCCCATGCCCTGGTCGGCCGACCCCGGTACAACACCCTCGCCGTGGAGGTCAGCCGCCTCCCTGATGGCATCGATGACAGGTTGTCCGACCATCTCCTCGACGATCAGCCCACCGTCAGCGTCGAACGCCTCGAGCATGTCGGTCACCGGGGCAGTAGCCGGGAAGCGCCGTAGGGGTTCGAGATCCATGGCCCGATCATTCCCGTCCGTCGGCGCGGCGTGCGTCCTGGACTGTAAGGCGGGGGGTGAGCTGTTCGGCAGTTGTCACCAGGTGCAGGAGGGCGCCGGTGACCGAGGTCAGCGCCCGCTCGAAGGCTGGTGCGAACTGGTCGGTCCGGTCGACCCGTTCGGCGTGCATGCCGTAGGCGTTGGCCAGGGCAACGAAGTCGGGATTCACGAGATCAGTGGCCGAAACGCGACCCGGATGGTGGAATTCCTGGTGCATCCGGATGGTGCCCCACGAGGAGTTGTCCACGACCAGAACCACCGGCAGGGCGCCTGCCTGGACGGCCGTCCCCAGTTCCGGGAACGTCATCTGGACGTCGCCGTCCCCGGCGAAGCAGACGACGGTCCGGTCCGGGTCGACCACCTTGGCGGCGACGGCTGCCGGAAGGCCGTAGCCCATGGTGCCGTTCTGCGGGGCCAGGAGCCGGGCCCCAGGTCCGTAGAGCAGAAACTTGTTGGGCCACACCGAGAAGTTGCCAGCCCCGTTGGTCACCACCACGTCGTCCGGTAGGCGGTCCCGTAGCCAGGCCGTCACCTCTCCGAGATCTAGGTCGCCAAGCTGCGGTGGGCAATCCAGGGTGGCCAAAAAGGCGTCCCGCCGATCAGACCGCCACCCCACCCACCGGGAACTGTCCACCGGCGTGGCGGCCAGGGCCCGGGCGGCGGCGTTGGGACCGGCGTGGACGGGTACCTCGGCTCGGACCACCTTGCCGAACTCGAACGCCGAGGCGTGAATGTGGGCGATGCGCTGTCCGGCATCCGTGCCGTCGGTCCCAAATAGCGTGTAGCCGCCTGTGGTCATCTCGCCGAACCGGCAGTTCAGAGCCAGCACCATGTCGGCCCGGGCCAGCGTCTCCCGGACAGCCGGTGGCATCCCCACCCCGGCCTCACCGCAGTAGTGCTCATCGGTGTTGTCGAACAGGTCGTGGCGGCGGAACGACACCACGACCGGCAGGTCGGCGCGGCGGGCGAAGGCGGACAGTGACTCGCGCCCGTCGGCCGTCCAACCCCCTCCACCCACTAGTAGAACGGGCCGCTCGGCATGAGACAGGAGGTCCCCTACAGCGGTCATGTCGGCCAGGGGCGGATCTCGCTCGATCACCTCCACCGGCGGTCTGGGTTCGGCTGTAGCCGCTTCGCGCAGCATGTCCTCAGGGAGTGCCACGACGACAGGGCCCGGCCGGTCGGCCTGGGCAACGGTGAATGCCGCCTCGACTACCCGCGGAAGGTCGTCGGGGTCGTCGACCTCGACGACCCACTTGGCCAGGTCGTCGAAGAACGACGTGTATTCGACTTCCTGGAAGGCCTCCAGGCCCCGGTGGCTACGCCCCACCTGGCCGACGAACAGAACGAGGGGCGTGGAGCTCTGGTCGGCGGTGTGGATCCCTACCGAGGCGTTGGCGGCACCCGGGCCGCGGGTCACGAAGCAGATGCCGGTTCGTCCGGTGAGCCGGGCCCAAGCTTCGGACATGTAGGCCGCGCCGCCTTCGTGGCGACAGGCCACGAACCGGAGGCGGTCCCCGACGTCGTGCAGGGCGTCCAGCACGGCCAGGTAACTCTCACCTGGCACCCCGAAGGCCGTGTCGACGCCCTGGGCCAGCAAGCAGTCGACCAGTAGCCGCCCGCCGTTCTGGCTGGTGCCGGTCACCGGTCGCCGGTCGGGCGCCCACGCCCGACAAGGAACACCACGCAGGCGGCAAGGAAGAGAACCGAGCCGACGGTAAACAACAAGTCACCGGCTCGGATCGACGCCAACACGAACACCACGGCAGAGGCCAGGAATAGCCACCAGGTCAGGGCCTCGCTGTCAATGTGCACGGGCCACAGCCTGCCAGTTGACCCTCCCGGACGGCGACGCCGGAGCGTCGGGGAACTACCGTCCGCCCGACGGTCCGGTGTCGGGGACCGCACGGCCCGGAGGAGGGGCCCGCCGTGGACCTCGGGATCGAAGGACGGACGGCGCTGGTCACTGGCGCATCGAGCGGCCTGGGGCTGGCCTCGGCCCGTGCCCTGGCCGCCGAGGGGGTGCGGGTAGCCCTGGTATCCCGATCGGCTGAGCGGTTGGCCGCCGCGGCCTCCACGGTGGACGGAGATCCGGTCACCCTCACCGCCGACCTTTCCGACGACGCCTCCGTGGACGCCATGCTGGCCGAGGCCGTCGAGGTGCTCGGCTTCGTCGACATCCTGGTGGCTAATGCCGGTGGTCCCCCGCCTGGCACCTTCGAGTCCACCGACCTGGACCTGTACCCGGCGGCCCTGCAGTTGAACCTGTTGGCCCACGTGCGCATGTGCAAGGCCCTTATTCCTCCCATGAGGGAGCGGGGCTGGGGCCGCGTGGTGGCTATCACGTCGGCCACTGTCCGCGAGCCGTCGGCGACGCTGATGCTGTCCAACACGGCCCGGGCCGGCCTGACTGGCTTCCTGAAGACCACGGCCACCGAGGTGGCCCGGGATGGCGTGACGGTTAACTCGGTCCAACCGGGACTGCACGCCACCGGCCGCCTCAAGGAGATATACCAGGACCTGGACGCGGTGGCCGCCTCCCATCCCATGGGCCGGATCGGTGATCCGGCTGACTTCGGCCGGGTTGTGGCCTTCTTGTGCTCGGAGACGGCCAACTACATCAGCGGCACGGGACTGCCCGTGGAGGGTGGCTCGCTTTCTGCCTCCTGACCGCTTTTGGCTACAGCAGTCAGCCACCGTTGGCGCGCGGTCATCCGGATCCTTCCTTCCACAGCGGTGCCGAGTGGGCGCCCCGGCCCGGGTTGAACAGGTCGTCGGGGTCCAGGGCCTCCTTGACTCTCCGCATCATGTCCAGTTCTACGGTCGACTTCTGGCCGGCCACTCGGCCCAGGAGGTCCTGGCCGACGCCATGTTCAGCGCTGACCGTCCCTCCCATTTCCCAGAGGAGACAGTCAATGGCGCGGGTTGCCTCGACGATCAGGTCGGGTTGGAGCCGGCTGCCCCTCTCCAGGGACTCGAGCACGTACATGTGGAGATTCCCATCGCCCAGGTGCCCGAAGGAGAAGACCACGGTTTCTGGCCCGCATAGGTCGTGGGCGATGACTTCGGCCCGCCGCTGGAACTCAGCCACCCGGTCGATGGGGACCGCGGCGTCGAACTTGGCTCCCTTGGCGTCGAAGAGCGTCTCGGGCGGGAGTTCGTCGCGCAGCAACCACAGGTTCTCCTCCTGGGCCGCCGTGTCGGCAACCACTGCGTCCAGGATCAGACCGGCTTCGACGGCTGCGGACAGGAAGGTCAGGGCGGTTTCATCAACCGGGCTGCTGCCGCTGAATCGGGCCAGCAGATACCACTCGGCCTGGGTGTCGAGTGGTCGGACGACGCCCAGGGCCTCGACGGTACCGGCTACGCCGCTCTCTGGGACCAGCTCGAACGCCGTTAGGCCACCGTGGTCCAGTGCACAGGCTTGGGCGTAGAGGTCGTTGACATGGTCGAGGTCGGCCAGCGCCGCGAAGAGGGTTCTGTGGTGGTCCTGTCGGGGGAAGAGCTTGAGGATGGCGCGGGTCACTACCCCCAGAGTGCCCTCACCGCCGATGAACAGGTGCTTGAGGTCGTAGCCGGTGTTGTCCTTCCGAAGGGCCCGCAGCCCATCGAATACCTCACCGTCGGCGAGCACCGCCTCCAGACCCAGCACGCTGTCCCGGGCCGGGCCGTACCGTAGGACGTTCAGCCCTCCGGCGTTGGTGGAGATGGCTCCTCCTACGGTGGCCGTGCCTCGGGCACCCCAGTCCATGCCTAAATGCCGGTCCACCGCGGCGGCGGCCTGCTGGACCTGTTCGATGGTGCACCCCGCCTCGACGGTGATGGTGAACCGGGCCGGGTCCACCGAGGTGATCCGGTTCAGGCGTGAGGTCGACAGCAGTACCGACGGTCGGTAGTCGGTGGGGACCGAACCGCCGGACAGCGAGGTGTGGCCACCCTGGGTGACGACGGCTACCCCGGCCGCCGCGCAGGCCCGGACGACGTCTCGTACGTCTTCCACCGTGTCGGGGCGGGCAATGAGGACTGGAACGCCGGAATAGGCGCCCCGGTAGTCGACGGTCAGCTGGGGGGCGTCCGCCGGGTCCAGCCAGCCACCAGAACCCAGGAGGTCGCGCAGCTCGTCGGCCAGCGCCACCAGCTGGTCGGTGGGTAGGTCGTCGGACACTGGCGCATGGTAGGCGAGCCCCTCGGAACACCGACTTCCGTAGCTGGATGCCCTGAAGGCAGTCGCTGAGGGTCGACCCTCGGGGTCCTAAACCCAGGGGGAGTTGGAGTTCCGGTCGCCGAACGTGGTGCCGTCGGCGTAGCGGCCGAGCGTGAACGGCCGCAGTTCTTCGGGCTTCTCCCCGTGGACCAGCATCGACGCCGTGAGCCGGCCCACACCGATCATCTTGAAGCCATGGTTCGAGTCGGCGATGACGAAGGCATTGTCGGCCAGGTGGTCGAAGATGGGCACGTTGTCGGGGGTGAAGGCGCCGATCCCGCCGTTGCGGCGCTGTTTGAAGTGTGGCAGCAGGTCCTCAAAGCGCTCGAAGAGCATCCCGAGTGTCCGGCAGTAGTACTCGGCGAACCAATCATCGGCCTGGTAGTCGTCGTTGAGGTGGCCATACGGGTCGGCGTTCGCCTCGGGGCCCATGTTGACCGGAATGGTCCCGCCCTGGAGCCCTGGCGCCCCCACCCGCTCAGCGGCATACCGGGTGTAGGTGTACACGTAGTCCTGGATCACCTTGCCGTCGTCGCCGTGGACGGGCGTGTTCATCAGCTCGACGTGGAGGACGGGGCCGTCCTTACCGTCGGCGGTGCGGTAGTCGACTCCCGGGGGAAGGAAGACCTCGCCCTCTAAGAGGCGCCAGTAGGTCCACATGTCCATGCCCGTCTCGAGGTGGCCGTCGGGGTAGGTGACGTCCAGGACGGACGGCCCGCCCAGCCACGCCCAATGCTGGGGCGTCCACGCCCCGGCTCCCACGACCACCTGGTCGGTCTCGATGCGCCCCGCCGTGGTCTCTACGGCGACCACCGAACCTGAGGCATCTAGGTCGTAGCCGGTGACGGCCACCCCGTAAACCCGCCGCACCCCCCACTGGCGGGCCTTCTGATCGAGACCCCACATGACCATGTGGGTACCGGCATAGCCGGAGCGGTGCTCGTGGAGGACTACATCGCAGTTCTCGGTCTTGAAGTCGGGCCACAAGCTCTTCAGGAATCGGTGGGCGTCGGCCCCCGTGTAGAGGTCAGACGGGTAGCCGCTAGCTACCTGCGACTCGTTTACCTTCACGTAGTCCTCAGCCTGGTTCTCCTCGCCGATCGATACGTAGCCGACCTGCTGGAACCCAAAGTTGACGGGATCGGACTCCCATACCTCGACGCTGGCCCGGAGGATGGCGTGGAGCGGTTCGGTCATGTAGAGGTTCCGCACGCAGCCGCAGGCCAGGCCGGTGGCGCCGGCACCCGGGCCCGCCTTATCGATGAGGACCACGTCGCTGCCCGATCCCTTTCCTGTGCGCTCTAGTTCCCTGGCCAGGTGATAGGCGGTGGACAGGCCGTGGATCCCGGCCCCTACCACCACGTAACGAGCCGAGGCGGGCAGAGTCGCCACGTCGTGGAGGGGTACGACAGGAGGGTTCTGCAGCAGGCCTTCGACGGTGGCCGGGACCGGTCGGTCCATGAACGGGTACCACTGGTTCTGCCCCTTCGCGGGCCGGCCGATGTCCACCACGTCGTCGCTCCTCGTTCCGGTCTGTCCGGCAGTACCGGGCGGGTCGGCACTGCTCGCTGCAGTCTGGTACCCGGCTCAGCCCGTTCCGTACACGGCGCCGCCATCCACCTTGAGCACCGAGCCCGTCGTGAACGATGCGGCGTCCGATGCCAGGTACAGGGCTGCCCCCACGATCTCGTCGACCTTTCCGGCCCGCTGGAGGGCTAGTCGCTCGCGGAACCCCTCGTGAGCGCTGGCCGGCCAGTGGGTGGAGACGTCGGTGAGGAACGGTCCGGGCTGTAGGCAGTTGACCCGAACAGTCGGGCCGTAGGCCCGGGCGAACGACTCGGCTGGAAGGCCTCCAGGCCCCGGTGGCTACGACCCACCTGGCCGACGAATAGAACCAGGGGCGTGGAGCTCTGGTCGGCGGTGTGGATCCCTACCGAGGCGTTGGCGGCACCAGGGCCGCGGGTCACGAAGCAGATGCCGGTTCGTCCGGTAAGCCGAGCCCAAGCTTCGGACATGTAGGCCGCGCCGCCTTCGTGGCGACAGGCCACGAACCGTAGGCGGTCCCCGACGTCGTGAAGAGCGTCCAGCACGGCCAGGTAGCTCTCACCTGGCACCCCGAAGGCCGTGTCGACGCCCTGGGCCAGCAGGCAGTCGACTAGTAGCCGCCCGCCGTTCTGGCTGGTGCCGGTCACCGGTCGCCGGTCGGGCGCCCACGCCCGGCAAGGAACACCGCGCAGGCGGCGAGGAAGAGAACCGAGCCGACGGTAAACAACAAGTCACCGGCTCGGATCGACGCCAACACGAACACCACGGCAGAGGCCAGGAATAGCCACCAGGTCAGGGCCTCGCTATCGATGTGCACGGGCCACAGCCTGCCAGTTGACCCTCCCGGACGGCGACGCCGGAGCGTCGGGGAACTACCGTCCGCCCGACGGTCCGGTGTCGGGGACCGCACGGCCCGGAGGAGGGGCCCGCCGTGGACCTCGGGATCGAAGGACGGACGGCGCTGGTCACTGGCGCATCGAGCGGCCTGGGGCTGGCCTCGGCCCGTGCCCTGGCCGCCGAGGGGGTGCGGGTAGCCCTGGTATCCCGATCGGCTGAGCGGTTGGCCGCCGCGGCCTCCACGGTGGACGGAGATCCGGTCACCCTCACCGCCGACCTTTCCGACGACGCCTCCGTGGACGCCATGCTGGCCGAGGCCGTCGAGGTGCTCGGCTTCGTCGACATCCTGGTGGCTAATGCCGGTGGTCCCCCGCCTGGCACCTTCGAGTCCACCGACCTGGACCTGTACCCGGCGGCCCTGCAGTTGAACCTGTTGGCCCACGTGCGCATGTGCAAGGCCCTTATTCCTCCCATGAGGGAGCGGGGCTGGGGCCGCGTGGTGGCTATCACGTCGGCCACTGTCCGCGAGCCGTCGGCGACGCTGATGCTGTCCAACACGGCCCGGGCCGGCCTGACTGGCTTCCTGAAGACCACGGCCACCGAGGTGGCCCGGGATGGCGTGACGGTTAACTCGGTCCAACCGGGACTGCACGCCACCGGCCGCCTCAAGGAGATATACCAGGACCTGGACGCGGTGGCCGCCTCCCATCCCATGGGCCGGATCGGTGATCCGGCTGACTTCGGCCGGGTTGTGGCCTTCTTGTGCTCGGAGACGGCCAACTACATCAGCGGCACGGGACTGCCCGTGGAGGGTGGCTCGCTTTCTGCCTCCTGACCGCTTTTGGCTACAGCAGTCAGCCACCGTTGGCGCGCGGTCATCCGGATCCTTCCTTCCACAGCGGTGCCGAGTGGGCGCCCCGGCCCGGGTTGAACAGGTCGTCGGGGTCCAGGGCCTCCTTGACTCTCCGCATCATGTCCAGTTCTACGGTCGACTTCTGGCCGGCCACTCGGCCCAGGAGGTCCTGGCCGACGCCATGTTCAGCGCTGACCGTCCCTCCCATTTCCCAGAGGAGACAGTCAATGGCGCGGGTTGCCTCGACGATCAGGTCGGGTTGGAGCCGGCTGCCCCTCTCCAGGGACTCGAGCACGTACATGTGGAGATTCCCATCGCCCAGGTGCCCGAAGGAGAAGACCACGGTTTCTGGCCCGCATAGGTCGTGGGCGATGACTTCGGCCCGCCGCTGGAACTCAGCCACCCGGTCGATGGGGACCGCGGCGTCGAACTTGGCTCCCTTGGCGTCGAAGAGCGTCTCGGGCGGGAGTTCGTCGCGCAGCAACCACAGGTTCTCCTCCTGGGCCGCCGTGTCGGCAACCACTGCGTCCAGGATCAGACCGGCTTCGACGGCTGCGGACAGGAAGGTCAGGGCGGTTTCATCAACCGGGCTGCTGCCGCTGAATCGGGCCAGCAGATACCACTCGGCCTGGGTGTCGAGTGGTCGGACGACGCCCAGGGCCTCGACGGTACCGGCTACGCCGCTCTCTGGGACCAGCTCGAACGCCGTTAGGCCACCGTGGTCCAGTGCACAGGCTTGGGCGTAGAGGTCGTTGACATGGTCGAGGTCGGCCAGCGCCGCGAAGAGGGTTCTGTGGTGGTCCTGTCGGGGGAAGAGCTTGAGGATGGCGCGGGTCACTACCCCCAGAGTGCCCTCACCGCCGATGAACAGGTGCTTGAGGTCGTAGCCGGTGTTGTCCTTCCGAAGGGCCCGCAGCCCATCGAATACCTCACCGTCGGCGAGCACCGCCTCCAGACCCAGCACGCTGTCCCGGGCCGGGCCGTACCGTAGGACGTTCAGCCCTCCGGCGTTGGTGGAGATGGCTCCTCCTACGGTGGCCGTGCCTCGGGCACCCCAGTCCATGCCTAAATGCCGGTCCACCGCGGCGGCGGCCTGCTGGACCTGTTCGATGGTGCACCCCGCCTCGACGGTGATGGTGAACCGGGCCGGGTCCACCGAGGTGATCCGGTTCAGGCGTGAGGTCGACAGCAGTACCGACGGTCGGTAGTCGGTGGGGACCGAACCGCCGGACAGCGAGGTGTGGCCACCCTGGGTGACGACGGCTACCCCGGCCGCCGCGCAGGCCCGGACGACGTCTCGTACGTCTTCCACCGTGTCGGGGCGGGCAATGAGGACTGGAACGCCGGAATAGGCGCCCCGGTAGTCGACGGTCAGCTGGGGGGCGTCCGCCGGGTCCAGCCAGCCACCAGAACCCAGGAGGTCGCGCAGCTCGTCGGCCAGCGCCACCAGCTGGTCGGTGGGTAGGTCGTCGGACACTGGCGCATGGTAGGCGAGCCCCTCGGAACACCGACTTCCGTAGCTGGATGCCCTGAAGGCAGTCGCTGAGGGTCGACCCTCGGGGTCCTAAACCCAGGGGGAGTTGGAGTTCCGGTCGCCGAACGTGGTGCCGTCGGCGTAGCGGCCGAGCGTGAACGGCCGCAGTTCTTCGGGCTTCTCCCCGTGGACCAGCATCGACGCCGTGAGCCGGCCCACACCGATCATCTTGAAGCCATGGTTCGAGTCGGCGATGACGAAGGCATTGTCGGCCAGGTGGTCGAAGATGGGCACGTTGTCGGGGGTGAAGGCGCCGATCCCGCCGTTGCGGCGCTGTTTGAAGTGTGGCAGCAGGTCCTCAAAGCGCTCGAAGAGCATCCCGAGTGTCCGGCAGTAGTACTCGGCGAACCAATCATCGGCCTGGTAGTCGTCGTTGAGGTGGCCATACGGGTCGGCGTTCGCCTCGGGGCCCATGTTGACCGGAATGGTCCCGCCCTGGAGCCCTGGCGCCCCCACCCGCTCAGCGGCATACCGGGTGTAGGTGTACACGTAGTCCTGGATCACCTTGCCGTCGTCGCCGTGGACGGGCGTGTTCATCAGCTCGACGTGGAGGACGGGGCCGTCCTTACCGTCGGCGGTGCGGTAGTCGACTCCCGGGGGAAGGAAGACCTCGCCCTCTAAGAGGCGCCAGTAGGTCCACATGTCCATGCCCGTCTCGAGGTGGCCGTCGGGGTAGGTGACGTCCAGGACGGACGGCCCGCCCAGCCACGCCCAATGCTGGGGCGTCCACGCCCCGGCTCCCACGACCACCTGGTCGGTCTCGATGCGCCCCGCCGTGGTCTCTACGGCGACCACCGAACCTGAGGCATCTAGGTCGTAGCCGGTGACGGCCACCCCGTAAACCCGCCGCACCCCCCACTGGCGGGCCTTCTGATCGAGACCCCACATGACCATGTGGGTACCGGCATAGCCGGAGCGGTGCTCGTGGAGGACTACATCGCAGTTCTCGGTCTTGAAGTCGGGCCACAAGCTCTTCAGGAATCGGTGGGCGTCGGCCCCCGTGTAGAGGTCAGACGGGTAGCCGCTAGCTACCTGCGACTCGTTTACCTTCACGTAGTCCTCAGCCTGGTTCTCCTCGCCGATCGATACGTAGCCGACCTGCTGGAACCCAAAGTTGACGGGATCGGACTCCCATACCTCGACGCTGGCCCGGAGGATGGCGTGGAGCGGTTCGGTCATGTAGAGGTTCCGCACGCAGCCGCAGGCCAGGCCGGTGGCGCCGGCACCCGGGCCCGCCTTATCGATGAGGACCACGTCGCTGCCCGATCCCTTTCCTGTGCGCTCTAGTTCCCTGGCCAGGTGATAGGCGGTGGACAGGCCGTGGATCCCGGCCCCTACCACCACGTAACGAGCCGAGGCGGGCAGAGTCGCCACGTCGTGGAGGGGTACGACAGGAGGGTTCTGCAGCAGGCCTTCGACGGTGGCCGGGACCGGTCGGTCCATGAACGGGTACCACTGGTTCTGCCCCTTCGCGGGCCGGCCGATGTCCACCACGTCGTCGCTCCTCGTTCCGGTCTGTCCGGCAGTACCGGGCGGGTCGGCACTGCTCGCTGCAGTCTGGTACCCGGCTCAGCCCGTTCCGTACACGGCGCCGCCATCCACCTTGAGCACCGAGCCCGTCGTGAACGATGCGGCGTCCGATGCCAGGTACAGGGCTGCCCCCACGATCTCGTCGACCTTTCCGGCCCGCTGGAGGGCTAGTCGCTCGCGGAACCCCTCGTGAGCGCTGGCCGGCCAGTGGGTGGAGACGTCGGTGAGGAACGGTCCGGGCTGTAGGCAGTTGACCCGAACAGTCGGGCCGTAGGCCCGGGCGAACGACTCGGTCAGCGAGTGCACCCCGGCCTTGGCTGCCCCGTAGATGGCCTCCACGGGAGTGGGAGCCGAGGCCGAGACGGAGCTCACGTTGATGATGGCGCCGCCGCCCGCCTCGACCATACGGGATCCGAAGGTGGACGACAGCCGGAAGGTTCCCCGTAGGTTGACGGCCATCGTCTTGTCGAACAGGGCCTCTCCGACCTCGACCAGCGATGGGTAGAGCGGAGAGCTGCCGGCGTTGTTGACCAGCACGTCGCACCGTCCGAACTCGGCGTACACGGCCTCGGTGAGGGCGTCGCACTGCGCCCAGTCACCGACGTGGCAAGCCACTGGCAGGGCCCGGCGGCCGGTGGCCGTCGAGACCTCTTTGGCAACCTTCGCGCAGGCGTCCATCTTGCGGCTGGCCACCACCACGTCTGCGCCGCAGCGGGCGAATGCCTCGACCATGGCCTGGCCCAGCCCCCGACTGCCGCCGGTCACCACTACCACCCGGTCGGTGAAGTCGGTGAGTTGCTGTTCGGGTGTCGTCATGTCGGCACTTTGGTTGGAGGTTGGACGGTACGAGTCTGGCAGCGCCTCGGCTGGGGTCTGAACCGGGCCCCGTCTAGGGTCGGCTTCCATGGTCGACGACCAGGGGCAGAAGGGCCACGGGTTCGAGGTCCGCGGTATCAATCATCTGGCCCTGGTCTGCCGTGACATGGCAGCCACCGTGGCCTTCTACGAGGGCATCCTGGGCATGCCACTCACCAAGACCATCGAGTTGGGCGGCGGAGCCGGCCAGCACTTCTTCTTCGACTGCGGTAACGGGAACTCAGTGGCCTTCTTCTGGTTCCCTGACGCACCGCCGGCCGCCCCGGGGGTGTCGATGCCGGCTGACCGGCCGGACCGGGGGGCCATCCACTCGGCCCACGGCTCGATGAACCACGTGGCCTTCCACGTGCCGGCCGCCGACATCGACGGCTATGTGGACCGGCTCCGAGCCGCCGGCGTGGAGTGCTCGGAGGTCATGAACCATGACGACTCCGAGTGGGGGGTGGCCCGCGACGTGCACGATGGGGTGTTCGTGCGCTCCGTCTATTTCCGGGACCCCGATGGGATCCTGCTGGAATTCGCCGCCTGGACCCGTGAACTCGACCCCGGGGACGTTTCCCACAAGCCGGCCCAGGCGACCGGGATCTGAGTTCCGACACGGGCCGTGGGCCCGAAGAGTCCAATCAGACGAAGTCGGCGTACTGCTCGAGGTGGCGCACCGGCGTGGACAGGGCGTCCTTCCGGAACGGGTCGCCAAGTTCCTTGGTGCACATGATCTCTATGACCGTGGTCCTGCCCTCGTTCATCTGGGCGTCGATCGCCGCCGACATCGTCGGGCCGACGTCTTCGAGTTGGTCCACCTGGACCCCGTCGGCGCCCATGGCCCGGGCGATCTCGGCGTAGTTCTCGCCACCGTCCAACTCGCCGGCTACGAACCGTCGACCGTAGAAGTCGACCTGGTTCTTCTTCTCGGCTCCCCACTGGCGGTTGTGGAACACCACAGCGGTGACCGGGATGTTGTGGCGAACGGCTGTCATGACCTCCACCATGCTCATTGCCCAAGCACCGTCGCCGGCGTACGAGAGCGCTGGACGGTCGGGGGCGGCCGCCTTGGCACCGATGATGGTCGGCAGGGCGTAGCCACAGTTTCCCCAACTCATGGCGGCGAAGAACGAGCGGGGCTCGTCGAACCGCAGGTAGCTGTTGGCCACCGAGTTGATGTTGCCGATGTCGGTCGAGACCATGGCCCGGGCCGGCATGGCCTTCTCGAGCTCGCGAAGGACCTGGCGGGGGTGTAGCCAGTTGCCCTCCTCGTCGATGGCCTCCTTGATCATGTCGATGCTGAAGTCGTCGGTTTCATGCGTCCACTCGTCCAGCTCGTCCTCCCAGGCCTTCTTCTCCGTCGCCATACGGTCGGCACGTTCGTCGCGGCTGGTGTCACAGGCCAGGGTGCGATCGGCTAGGCGGTCGGTCAGGGCTCGTGCCGCCGCTCCGGCGTCGCCGCAGATGCCCACGGAGATCTTCTTGACCAGGCCCAGCATCTTGTGGTCGGCGTCGACCTGGATGATCTTGGCGTCGGCGGGCCAGTAGTCCATCTCGTGTTGGGGCAGCGTGCCGAACGGACCGAGCCGCGTGCCGAGGGCCAGTACCACGTCAGCCCCTGAGATGAGCTTCATGGCCGCCTTGGACCCCTGGTAGCCCAGGGGGCCGCACCACTGCGGGTGGCTGGCTGGGAAGGAGTCGTTATGCAGGTAGCTGTTAACCACCGGGCAGCCCAGCCGCTCAGCCAGGACGATGGCGTCGGCCACCGCGTCGCCCATGACCACGCCGCCGCCCGAAACCATGACCGGGAACTCAGCGTTGGCCAGCATCTCGGCCGCCGCGTCCAAGCTGTCGTCACCGCCCGGGCCTCGATCTAAAACCATCGGCTCGGCGATCTCGACGTCGATCTCGCCGTAGAACCGGTCCCGGGGGATGTTCAGCTGGGTGGGGCCGATCTCGGACATGGCCCGGTCGAAGCACCGTGCTGTGATCTCGGCCATCCGGTTCTCGTTGACGATGTGGCCCTGGTACTTGGTGAACTCCTGGAACATGGGGAGTTGGTTGGCCTCCTGGAAGCCACCCAGGCCAATGCCCATCGTCCCGGTCTCCGGGGTCACGATGACCACCGGGCTATGGGCCCAGAAGGCCGCCGCAATGGCTGTCACGCAGTTGGAGATCCCGGGGCCGTTCTGGCCGATGACCACGCCGTGACGGCCGCTAACTCGGGCATAGCCGTCGGCCATGTGGGCGGCACCCTGTTCGTGCACCACCGGGATCAGGCGGATCCCGGCCGGAGTAAAGATGTCCATGGCGTCCATGAAGGCCGAGCCCATGATGCCGAAGGTGGTGGTGACGCCGTTGGCCACCATCGTCTCGACGAAGGCCTCGCTGGGGGTCATGCGGGTCATGGGAATGCTCCTGTGGGTTCCGGAATTCGGTGTGGACGGCGGACGGGACCGCCTCCGGCCCGCCACGGCGGGTCTCGATCACTGTGAGTGAGAGCCTATAACTGAACTGTGAGACTTTCTAGTCCTGGAGTGCGGTATCCGTCGTCGCGCCACAGCACCGGGAAGTGGACCTCGTCCATGTCGTCGACGTCCGGGCGGGCGTACCGGGAGTAGATGGGCCCGTTGCCCTTTTCGAAGCCTGGCCGGTGGAACCGGGCCTCACTGCTACCGCAGTGCAGCACCAGAACCCGGCGGTGGGCATCAGACCGGTTGGGGGCCGACCCGTGCCACGTCCAGCCGTGGTGAAACGACCCTCCCCCGGCCGGAACTTCGACGGGCACCACGTCGGACGCCACGCCCTCGGCGGCCGCCGCCGCCTCCATCGGGTCCCGATGGTCGTCCGGGGCGTGGAACTGCATAAAAGGGTTGCCGTCCGTCGACCACCGGTGTGACCCCCGGGCGAATTCCACCGTCCCCCCGACCGCTGCCGTCGGGTCCAGGGCGATCCAGCAGGTGGCCATCTCCTGCGGCCGGTACCAGGCGAGGTAGGCGTTGTCCCGGTGGAAGCCCACTGACCGGGCGCCGGGCGGCTTCCACAGCAGGTTGTCTTGAATGATCCGGGCTCCGGGCCAACCGGCCAGGCGGGCCAGCACCTCTCCGAGGCGCTCGGAGAGGACCACCGAGGCGACCAGCCGGTCGGCCTTCCAGCCGTTGCAGATCTGGCGGGTCAGCGTGGGGTCTCCCGACCCGTCCTGCCAGTTGACCTCGTCGGGTGCCACCCCAGTCTCGAACACGCCACGGAACAGGCGGTCGAACCGCTCGTGGAGCGGGCTCAGGACGTGTTCGGGAATCAGGCGTTCCACGGTGACGAAACCGTCGGCATGGAAAGCCGTTTCCAGACCCGGGTCGAAAATCGGTGGAACCACGGTCTCGTCGAGCCTGCTCAGCGGGCGAGGTGTCCGCCCAGGCGGGCCAACAGGGCCAGGCAGACTTCGAGGTCAGCCACCTCGACGAACTCGTCCGGCCGGTGAGCCACGCCGATGTCACCCGGGCCCCAGAGCACCGCCGGGATGCCGGCTGCCTGGAACAACCCCGCCTCGGTTCCGTAGGCCACCACGTCCACCGGCAGGGTGCCGCCGTTCGCCGCTACCTCGTCGGCCAGCAGGACCCGCACAAGGTCGAGGGCCGGCGAGGCGTCCCGCCACTCCAGGCCGTCGATCTCGCAGACCACGTCGGTTCGGATGGAGGCCTCGGGATGCACAGCCCGCATCTCGTCGAGCAGGGCGGTCTCTACGGACGCCATATGTTCCTTGACGAACGAAGTGTCCGAAGCCTGGACGGGGCGCATCTCCCAGTCGAACCAGCACCGGTCGGCGACCACGCATCGTCCCTGCCCGCCACTGATCGTCCCCACGTTAAAGGTGGTCGACGGCGGGTCGTAGGGGCTGGGATCGGGTGCCCGGTTGGCCAGATCGTCGGCCAGGCCCAACAGACCGGAGATCCAGCGCGAGGCGTGGTGCACGGCGCTGACTGCCTCGGCGGGGGCCGAGCTGTGACCGTTCATTCCCGTCACCATGGTGCGGTACTCGTAACAGCCCTTGTGGGCGCCCACGGTCCGCAACCCAGTCGGTTCGCCGATGATGGCCGCCGACGGCCGGACGCCTCGCTCCACCAGGTCGGCCAGCAGGATCGGTGCCCCGTGGAAGCCGTCCTCCTCGTCGAAGGTCAACGCCACGTGGATCGGCACCGTCAGATCCAGTTCCGCGTAAATGGGGGCCATGGCCAGGACGCAGGCCACGAACCCCTTCATGTCGGCCGTTCCTCGGCCGTAGACCCGGCCGTGGCGGCGGTCAGCGGTGAACGGCGGCGTGGTCCAGTCCGCCGGGTCTACCGGGACGACGTCCGAGTGCCCCGAGAGGACCACCCCACCATTGATGTTGGGACCGATGGTGGCGAACAGGTTGGCCTTCGTGCCGCTGTCGTCGTGGGTGAGGACCACGGACGCTCCGAGGGCCTCCAGGCGGTCCTGGACGTCGCTGATCAGGTCCAGATTCGGGGTCAGAGCCACGGTGTCGTAGGCGATCAGAACGTCGAGGAGATCCAGGGCTTCGTCGACCGGTACCGGCACCACACTCTCGGCCATCCTCAGCCCTTCACGTAGATGGCCCGGGGGACATCGGCCAGCGGCTCGGCTGGGCCGTCCTCGGTGATCACGATGCTCTCGGTGATCTCCAGTCCCCAGGTGTCCATCCAGAGGCCCGGCATGAAGTGGAATGTCATACCGGGCTGGAGAACCGTCTCGTCGGTGGTCCGAAACGAGATGGTCCGCTCCCCCCAGTCCGGCGGATAGCTGATCCCGATCGGGTAGCCACAGCGGCCCTCCTTGTGGAAGCCGGCGGCCTCCATGGTGGTGTAGAAGTCGGTGGCCACGTCTTTTGCCCGGTTTCCGGCCCGGGCGGCAGCAAGCCCGGCATCGAGTCCGTTCAGTACCGCCTTCTCGGCCCGGCGCATGTCGTCAGGCGGGGTCCCGAGGAACGTGGTGCGACATAGGGGCAACTGGTAGCGCCGATAGGCGCCGGCGATCTCGAAGAATGTCCCCTCTCCGACCTTCAGTGGCTTGTCGTCCCAGGTCAGGTGGGGCGCCGAGGCGTCAGCGCCGGTGGGCATCATGGGGACGAAGGCCGGATAGTCGCCACCGAACTCTTCGGTACCTGAGATTCCGGTGGCGTAGATCTCGGCCACCAGATCGCATTTGCGCATGCCTGGCTGGATGATGTCGCGGATGCGGGCGTGCATGCGCTCCACAATCCGGGCGCCGCGGCGCATGTACTCCAGTTCCCGGTCGGACTTCACGCCCCGCTGCCAGTTCACAAGTGCTGTGGCGTCCAGCACCTCGGCGTCGGGTAGGCCGGCGCACAGGTGTTGGTGGGCGGCAGCCGAGTAGTAGTAGTTGTCCAGCTCGACGCCAACGCGGGCTGATCCGTGGCCCATCCCGTCCAGCAGGCCGGCCAGTTGACCAAAGGCGTGCCGTTCGGTGGACATGACATGGTCGTCCGAGTAGTCGAGGATTTGAGCCTCGTCCATATAGACGGTGCGCCGGGCCCCGTTGGCGTCCATGCGCCGGCCCCACCACCAGGGCTCCCCGTCGTGGGTCACCACCACGGCCTGCGGCGTGTAGAACGACCAGCCGTCGTAGCCGGTAAGCCACGACATGTTCGACGGATCGGCGGCCACCAGGACCTCGATCCCCCGGGCCTCCATCGACGCCCGCACCTTGGTTAGACGGTCGGCGTACTCCTGACGACTGAACGGCAGGTCCACGTCCGGCATCGGTGCTCCTCTGGGCTGGCAGCGTTGTCCGGGACACCGTGCCCCGAGTCCGTGGAGGCTAGATCGGGGACACGGGCGGATCTAGCGTCCTGTCCCGTGCCAGTGCTCTCTAACGAACAGGTGGTCCACTACTGGGACCACGGGTGGGTGGCCCCGGTCGACGTCCTCTCCGAGGAGGAGGCGGCCGACTTGCTTGCTGCCTTGGAAGGCGCCGAGGTCCGGTACCCGGACGACCTGCACGGGGGCCATCGCAATAACGCCCACCTGGTGCTGCCGTTCCTGGCTGACCTCGCCCTCCACCCGGTGATCCTCGATTGCGCTGCCGCCCTTGTCGACCGGCCCACGGCACTGCTCAACTCGGTGCTGTTCATCAAGGAACCGGACAGCGCAGCCCATGTGAGCTGGCACCAGGACGCGACCTACATGGGTGTCGACTCCGCCGACCTAGTCACCGCCTGGGTGGCTCTGACGTCGAGCACCGCGGAGAGTGGTTGTGTGTCCGTGGCGTCGGGCACCCACCGGGACGGCATCCGACCACATGTGGATCAGTTCGGACCCGACAACATCCTGACCCGGGGCCAGTACGTCGACGGGATCGACGAGGCCACCACCGTGGACGTGGAACTCCGACCGGGCCAGATGTCTCTCCACCATCCCCACCTGGTCCACGGTTCCCGTCCCAACAGCAGCGCAGACCGGCGAGTCGGGGTGGCATTCCAGTCCTACGTCGGGACCGAGGTCCGTCCCAGCCGGGGCGAGCACCACGTCCTTCCGGTCGGTCCAGGGTCTGTCGATCCCTCTTTCACCGTGGTCCCCCGTCCGATCGGTGAGTGCACGGCTGAGGGACGGGCTGTGCGGGCGGCAGCCAACGCTGCCCTGTCCGATGTGCTGTACCACGGCAGCGCCGAGCGCCGCCCCTACTGACCGACGAGACCCGAGGGAACCCTGTGCCTATCCACTTCACCCCCGAGGAGATGCAGGACCGTAAGGACCGCACGGCCCAGGCCATCGCGGCGTCCGGCCTCGATGCTCTGCTGATGTTCAAGCAGGAGTCGATGTATTGGCTGACCGGCTACGACACGTTCGGGTTCTCCAGCTTTCAGTGCATGGCCATGACCGCCGGCGGTCGGATTGCCCTGTTGAACCGGGCGCCCGACCGGGGGACCGCCGCCTACACCTCGGACGTCACCGACGTCCGCATCTACGTCGACGTTGACGGCATGGACCCGACGGTCGACCTCCGCGAGATGCTGGCCGACCTGGGACTCGCGGGCTCGCGGGTGGGCATCGAGCTCGACTCCTACGGACTGCGGGCCGTCCACTGGCGGATGCTGGAGGCCAAGCTCGACGGGTTCCTGGCCTGGACCGACGCCTCGACGCTGGTCCAGGAACTGCGGCGGGTGAAGAGCCCGCAGGAGCTGGCATATACGAGGCGGGCCGCCGAGCTGGCCGACGACGCCTGGGACGTAGCCGTCGACCTGGCTGGCGTCGGGGTCTCCGAGGCCCGGATCCTGGCCGATATGCAGGGTGCCGTGCTGGGCGGCGGTGGCGACTACGCCGGCAACGAGATGATCATCGGCTCGGGGCCGGGGGCGCTGATGGTCCGGTACGTCACCGGCCGACGCCAGCTCGACCCGGTGGATCAGCTCACGCTGGAGTGGTGCGGGGTGGAACGTCGCTACCACGCGGCGATGATGCGGACCCTGCTGGTCGGAGAGGCCTCGCCGGAGCACCGGGCCATGCATGCTGCCTGTCACGAGGCCCTGCTGGCCTGCGAGGAGGCGGTCCGACCGGGTGCCACCCTGGGCGAGGTGTTCACCACCCACGCCCGGGTCCTGGACGGTGCCGGCTACCAGAAGCACCGCCTCAACGCCTGTGGCTACGGCATGGGTGCCGTCTACGCCCCGGTGTGGACGGACTGGCCGATGATCTATGAGGGCAACCCGCTGGTCTTCCAGCCGGGCCACGTGTTCTTCCTCCATATGATCCTGCTGGACTTCGACGCCGGCCGGGCCATGACGCTGGGCCACTCGGTGGTGGTGACCGACGACGGCTGCAAGCGGCTCAGCCGCTCCGACCTGGACCTGGTCGTCCGCTAGAGCGGGGCCTTAGCCCACCAGCGCCCGGGTGGAGCGGGTCCCCGACCGCTTAGGTGAGGCTCGTTGGTCGTCATGCGCGCCTTTAGGTGCCGGCTGCCTCCTGCTGGGAGAAAAACGAGGCTCCGATCGGGAGTTCGGGCATATCCACCTCGTAGGGCACCGAGCGGACGCGGCCAGAGTCGAAGCCCCGGACGAACAGCCCCTGGTGCACGGTGGGAACCGGGCTGGGCCTGCACGGCAGGGCGTCGCCCGCCGCGTAGACGCAGATGAACAGGGTGCGCGGCCGGTCCGATCGGTTGGGCGCCGACCCGTGCGCCAGCTTCGTGTGCATCAGGCAGACAGATCCCGCTTCACCGGTACATCGCACGGCATCGCGCCGCAGGGCGGAGGCCACGTCGGGAGCGATGGCACCGGTGAACGTTCCGTCGTGCCAGAGGGAGTGCAGGGGGCCGTCGTGCGAACCGGGCGCCACCTCCAACGGTCCGTTCTCTTCGGTGACCTCGTCGACCATAAGCAGGGCGGTCACCAGGTCGGTGTTGGAGTGCGGCGTGTAGGGGAAGTCCTGGTGCCACTCCACCTCGGTGGCCGAACCGGGCAGCTTGGTGTTGACCTTGGAGTGGTGGACCTTGACGTCGGGTCCGATGAGGGCGGCCACCATGTCCACCATGGCGCTGTCCACCATGACCTCGTAGTGGGCATTGGATACCTCGGACGGTGCCGCCACCCGGCGCAGGGCTGGGCGAGCCGCGGAGTGACCGGGTTGCACGTCGAACCGGGGGCGCCCGTCCAGTGTCTTGCCCCAGGGTTCTTCATGGGAGCGGCTCTCTTCCACCCAGCCGTCAAGGTCGGCCCGTAGGGCGGCCAGCTGGGTCGGGTTGACGGCGTCGGGCACGGTCACGACGCCGTCGCGCCAAAACTCGGCGACCTGCCGATCGGTCAGCAAGCCAATCGCCCGATCACGGGTCGCCGGCCACGCCGTAGCTGGGCGCGGCCGCCGGATCGACGGCCCGGTCGAGGTAGGGCTGCATCTGGGGCTTGTAGTCGGTCCAGAGGTGCCGCACCACGGCCACCGGGTCGACGTCGTCCCAGTCGCAGCGCAGGTCGACGAGGGCGAACGGCTGCTCATGGTGGACGAGCAGGGCCGCCGAATGCACCAGGCCCTCCTCCCCTCCGGCGGCCTGGCCGGCTTCCAGCCCGAGGAGGAGGCGGTCGGCTAGGTGGGCGTCTGGATGGGCCCCGAACGTCGCGCACATGGCGGCCGGGACCTCCCTGGTGCTCAGTAGGTTGCCCGCGGCAACACAGTGTTCGCCCTCCACGACCCGGTTGGTGCCCAGGATGTGGGCGCCGGTGAAGTGCCCGGTCCGGCCGGCTGCGTCCACCACAGCTAGTTGGCGGTAGTCGGCGTGTGCCCGACCGTCCATGACGGCCGCCACGGCCTCGGCGGCCGAGTCTCCGGCCTCCAGGCGTTCGAACACGCGGGCGGCCAAGGTCGGGTCGGTGACGTTCTGGGTAGCCACAGCCCCGACGCCGGCCCGGGCGTGCGGGCACCGTGATCCGACGCAAATGGACGACGTAGTGATGGCCACCCCGAACATGCCGGTGCGGGCGCAGTGGCCGGTGATCGAGAAGGTCATGCGCGGAACCTAGGCCAGCCGGTCGGCGAGGTAGCCCATGAGGTCGTGGATCTCGTGCTCCAGCCAGCTCAGGGGTCCCGGTGAGGCCATTGGAGAGCGGGACCCGGCGTGGATGCCCTCTATAACCCTCCGGTCCTCCTCACACACCGCGGTGAAGAACCTGATCATCTCGGTAATCCACGCCTCGGGGTCGTCCAGCGAGGCGTACACCTCCGGGGCCAGGGCGATCCCGAACCGCAGGTTGACCCGATTGACACCGTCCGGGCGTAGCGACAGGTACCAGAGGTGGTCGGGGGCCAGGATGTACATGTGTGATGGGAACACCGTCGGCATGAAGGTGGTGGACCGCCAGGGCTCTTCCAGCCGGTCGTTGTCCCGGTGGGCCCGTCCGTACTGGGCGTTTTCGTCCTTTTCGAACATCTGGTAGGTGAAGCCCTCGTGGCGCCGGTCAGGAAACACCACCGAGTCCATGGGCATCCAGGTGCCGAGCGTGGACCTGTGGGCAACCGGCAGGTGGTAGCCCTCCATGAAGTTCTCGACAAGGAACTTCCAGTTTCCGCCCCACGTCTCGTCCTGCCGGTGGACGGGGACGTAGTCGGGCACCCCGTAGCGGGCCACGAACTCCTCCATGGGCGCCAGGAGTTCGGCCACCGGTAGGGCGTCGGAGTTCAGGGTGGAGTAGATCCAGCCCTGCCAGACCTCGGTGCGGACCTCGGGCAGGCAGACGTCGGTCTCGTCGAACCCGTCGGTGGCCTCCATGTGGTTGGTCCCGACCAGGTGGCCCTCGAGGTCGTAGGTCCAGGCGTGGTACGGACAGGTGATCCGAAGCCCGGTCCCGTCGCCGTCGACCAGGGTCATCATGCGGTGGCGGCAGACGTTGGAGAAGGTACGGATCGAGCCGTCGGTTCCCCGGACGCAGAACACCGGGCGATCGGCAATCGACCAGGTGAGACGGTCCCCGGGCTTGGGAATCTCAGCGGCCAGGCCGGGTGACACCCAGTCACGGGCGAACACCCGGTCGCGTTCGAGGGTCAGAATCTCGTCGTCGTGGTACATGGCCGGCGGCATGTTGGTGGCCGCCGACAACGGGCCGTCGGCCACGGCTCGTAAACCGGCTAGGACCTCGTCAGTCTGGGAGGAGCGCATCGGGGCAGCGGACGGCAGACCGGTCAGTCGGGGATGACCGCGGTGGCCTCAATCTCGACCACCCACTCGGGGCGGGCCAGGGCGGAAACGACGATCCCGGTTTGGCAGGGATGGACACCCACAAGCCACCTTCCCATCTCGCGGTACACGGCCTCCCGGTGGCCGATATCGGTGAGGTAGACGACGAACCGACATACCTGGTCCAGCGCCGACCCCGCTTCTTCCAACAGCATGGCGATGTTGGCCATCGCCTTCTCGGCCTGCTTCCCGGCGTCGCCGACGTGAAGCGACTCTCGGGTCTCGAGGTCCTGGGAGACTTGACCCCGCAGGAACACCATCGTGCCGCGGGCCACTACGACCTGGCTGAGGTCGTTGTCGAGGTTCTGTTCGGGGTAGGTGTCCCTCGTGTTGAAGGGACGGAGTCGCTGGTGGGCCATGGTGGTCGAGCTTCCTCAGTGGTGCGGATCCGGGTTCAACCGGTGGGCATCATGCCCCGGCCGTGGCCTGGGCGGTGGCTCCGGTGCCGGCCTCGAACGGGGTGGAGCCTCCGCGGCCACCCTTGGCCGAGAATCCGTTGCCGAGCGCCAGTTGGGCGAGCCGCTCGACGTACAGGTCGTCGCGGAAATGCAGGGTGAAGGTACGGGCGTCGCGCATCATCTGGCCCAGGGGGTACCGCTCGTGACAGGCCCGGGCCCCTACGAGGTCGAAGCCCTGGTAGGGAATGGTCAGGACAGCATCCTTGGCGAGGTGCATGGTGCGCACGGCGTCGGCCTCGCAATCGTCGGGGTCGTCGCCCCGGTCCAGACGGGCTCCCGTAGACCGCAGGCAGGCCCTGGCTGCGAACAGCTGGGCGTCCATCTGGCCCAACTTCACCCGGACAGACTCCGAGTCCCGCAGGTCGGGACGCTCAGCGATGTACTCGGCCAGGAAATCGAAAGCCGCCTGGGCCGAGCCGAGGTGGTTGGCGGCGTAGCCACACGAGAAGGTGCGAGGGTCCCCGGTGACCCACCCACCGGGGGTGCCGACCACGTGGTCGTCGGGGACAAACACGTCGGTGAACCGCACCCCGCAGGAGATGGTCGACCGCATGCCCAGCATCTGCCAGTCATCGAGCAGTTCCACGCCGTCCCAGTCCACGTCGACCACGGCGAACAGCATCCGGTGGGCGTACGGCGTGTCACCCTCAACGGCGCACCAAACCATCAGGTATTTCGCCGTGGCAGCCACCGAGGCGAAGCCCTTGCGGGCCGTGAGGCGGTAGCCGCCGTCAACCTTGGTTAGTTCGGACTCCAGCACCTCGGCGCCGTTCTCGTACAGGTGAGCCTCCGAGCCCAGCGAGGCGCAAAAGTCCCCGGCGGCGATGCGGGGCAGGAAGTGGTCGCGCTGGGAGGGGGTCGAGTGCCAGGCGATGATTCCAGCGGCGTGGTTGTGGACCTGCAGCAGCTGGGCCGTGTTGGTCTCCCACCAGGCCATCCGTTCCAGCGCCTCGTACCAGTGGCTGTAGCGGCCGGGCAGCCAGACCCCGGCACCGCCGTATTCGGTGGGCAGGGTTAGAGCGTGGAGGCCGGCGGCCTTCGCCTCGGCGAAGTTCTCGTGGGGGAACTCGACGGCCTCGTCAAGTGCCCGTCGGCGCTCGCGCCAACCGGGACCGAGCTCGTCGATCCGGGCGAGGATCTCCTCCGCGGTCGGCGGCTCGGTCCAGGGGACGTTCGTGGAGTCCGTCAGGCGGGCAGCGGTGGTCATGGGGTGCCTCCCGTTTCGGGATTGATGCAGAACGAGTCGACGGTGCGTCGGAGCACGTCAATGCAGCGGTCGAGCTGGTCGGGGGCCACGTGCTCGTCGGGCCGGTGGGCGTCAGCGATGTCCCCGGGGCCGACGATTACGGCGGGGGTGGCCAGGCGGTCGGAGTAGAGGCCGGCTTCGGTTCCGAACCCGACTGGTCCCGGTTCGCCACGGCCGACAAGGGCCTTAACGCTGGCCACGGCCTTGATCTCCGGGTCGGTAGCTAGGGCCGGGTAGCGGATGAACTCCTCGGTGGTGGCATGACCGCCGAAAGCTGACAGGCGGGCGTCGACGGCGACCACCCGGGCCAGTAGGTCGGCCAGCACCTCGTCAGGGTCGACGTCGACGGAGTGGCGGACCTCGAACTCCATGGTGCAGGTTGGGGCCAGCACGTTGACGGCGACGCCGCCGCGGAGTGTCCCGACGTTGGCGCTGACACCGCGCGACGGGTCGTTGAGGTCCTCGATGGCCACGGCGAGGGCCACCGCCTCGTGTACGGCGCTGGGGTCGGTGGCCGCCCGGCTGGAGTGCCCGGCGGCGGCGGCCAGCTCGATCCGGCAGGCCACCTTCCCGGCATGGGCATTGCAGAGCCTCATGCTGGTCGGCTCCCCGACCATCACTACCTCGGGGGTGCAGGACTCGTCGGCGGACAGGGTGTCCAGCAGGCCGTGGACACCTACGCAGCCGATCTCCTCGTCGTAGCTGAGCCCCAGGTGGACCGGAGCGCGGAGGCCGTCCACGTCGACCGACTCCATCACGACGAGGGCGGCGGCCAGGAAGCCCTTCATGTCGGCCGACCCCCGGGCCCGGAGTTGCCCGTCTACCTCGGTGAGGACGTATGGGTCGGTGGACCATCCGGATCCGGCGGGGACAACGTCGGTGTGCCCCGACAGCAGGACGCCACCGGAGGCGTCAGGCCCGAAGCGGAGGTGCAGGTTGGCCCGACCCGCCTCGCCAGGAACCACGGTGACGGTGCCGCCGACAGCGGCGGCCCGCTCCGCATACAGGTCGACCAGATCGAGGTTCGATGACCGGCTCTCAGTCGGGAAGGCCACCAGGTTGGCCAGAAGGTCCACGACCGTCTCAACGGTCGGGTCCGAGGCCATCACCATCCGGAGATCATTCATGGCCCTCAAACATCCGTCAAAGCGATGTCATCGATTTTCTGAATCCGCTGATTCTATGTTCCCTGTTCAGGGAGCCACCGTGGGAGCTCCTGTGACTCCTGGGCAAAGGCTGTAAGGGCCTTCAGGGCCGCAAGGGCTCCGATGCCGGTCCGCCGAACCAGACCGAGACCCAACGGTAGAACGTCGGTGTTGACCGGCAGGTGGGTTGGCCGGGTTCCGTCAACCCGGTGAGGCCCACAGGGCTGCGGACTGGACGCCCCCACCGCCTAGCCTCCGCAGCCATGAACTCCCCGGAGGGGGCCGGTAACCGGACCACCATTGTCGCCGCCGGCCGCCGGCACCGGAGAATGGATGTGCCGGGGGTCCTTTGCCGAGCCACCGGTGGGTTTCTCGAAGGAACGATGCTGGACGGCCTGTGGGGAGACCTGTGATGAGCGGCCAGACGAGGCGAACGCGACCGGCCACGCTGTCCGGTGGCCAGGCCGCCGTCGAAGCCCTCCAGGCCGAGGGGGTGCGCCACGTGTTCGGGCTCATCGGCTCGGCCGCCATGGAAGTCTTCGATGGGCTGTACGACGCCGACGACGTGGCCTACGTCGGCGTCCGCGACGAGCGCACCGGGACCCACATGGCCGACGGCTACGCCCGGGCCTCCGGACGGGCCGGCGTTGTTCTGGCCGGACAGAATGGCCCCGGTGCCACCAACCTCGTCACCGGTGTAGCCCAGGCGGCGGCGGCCTTCTCGCCGGTTGTGTCCATCGCTGGAGCACTGTCCACGGCTCACGTTCACCGGGACGCCTTCCAGGAGGTGGATCAGGACGCCCTGTTCCGGCCCCTCACCAAGAGGACATGGACCGTGCCGTCGACCGACCGGATCCCTGAGATGGTCCGGGAGGCGTTCCGGGTCGCCCTGGCTCCACGTCGCGGACCAGTCCACCTGAACCTGCCCCGCGACGTCCTCGCCGGAACCGCCGAGTTCCCCCCACCTTGGGACCCTGCCACCTCCCGGGCTCACGAAGCACCTGCCGGAGCCGACGAACCAGTCTGCCGGGCCGCTGGCCTGCTGGCCGACGCCGACCGTCCGGTCATCGTGGCTGGTGCTGGCATCAAAAACGGCGGCGACCACGCCGCAGTCAGCGCCCTGGCCGAGGCGTTGGGCGCCCCGATCGTCACCTCGCCCGGACACGGCGACGCGATTCCGGCCGACCATCCGCTGTGCGCTGGGCAGATGGGCCCCCGGGGCAACCCGGTGGCCTCTCGACTGGTTTGCGAAGCCGATGTAATCCTGGCTCTTGGAACCCGCCTCGGCTTCAACTCGACCTTTTTCTCGTGGGAAAATGTCAACCGGGAAGCGGCGATTATCCAAGTCGAGTTGGAGCCCACGGCGATCGGCCGGTTCTTTCCCGTCGATGTCGGGATCCATGCCGACGCCCCCACGGTGGCCCAGCAACTCGTCGAGGCCCTGGCCGATCACCGGGTACGGACGACCGCAGAGGCCTGGGCCCGATCCTTCGCCGACGACCGGGCCGATCACCGGGCCCGTCGGGACGAGGTGTCGGACGCCCACCCGATCCAGCCGGCGGGCCTGTTTCGTGAACTGCGAGCCGTGCTGCCCCGGAACGCCGCTGTCACCCTGGACTCCGGAACGCTCTGCCTACAGGCCACCGACGCCCTGAACCACTTCGAGCCGCCGTGCCTGTTCAGCCCCCTGGACTTCGGCCTAGTCGGGTTCTCGTTCGCCTGCGGGCTAGGCGTGAAGCTGGCCAGGCCCGAGCGGCCAGTAGTCAGCCTTATGGGGGACGGGGGCTTCGGCATGATCCTGTCCGAGCTCAGCACGGCGGTCGACCACGGCGTAGACACGGTGACCGTGGTGATGAACAACGGCTGTTGGGGTGCCGAGAAGGCCTACCAGCGCGAGTTCTTCAACGGCCGCTATATCGGTGCCGACGTGCACAGCCCGCCTTTCGACCAAGTCGCCGAGCTCTACGGAGCCGCCGGCTACCGGGTGGAACGACTAGACGAGGTCGCCGAAGCCGTCCGCGCCGCCCTAGACGCCGGTCGACCTGCGGTGATCGACGTAGCCGTAGACCCCGATGCCCTCTACAGCTTTCGGCGTGACTCGTTCGCCCACCGGACCCCGACCATCTCCGACGGGGAGGCCGACTGACATGAGGTTCCAGCTCGCCATCAACCTGGAGCGACTCGACGACAGCCGTGACATGAACGAGGTGGCCCGCCACACCCTCGAGATGGTCCAGATGGCCGAGGAGGGCGGGTTCACCATCGCCTGGGCCGCCGAACACCATGCCCTCGAGATGACCATCGCCCCCAATCCCCTCCAGATCCTCACCTGGTGGGCCAGCCACACTGACCGGATCCGCCTCGGGACTGCGGTAGCTGTCGCCGCCTACTGGCACCCGGTGAACCTGGCTGGAGAGGCGGCCTTCCTCGACCTGATCAGCGGCGGTCGGCTGGAGTTTGGAATCGGATCGGGCGCCTACCAACGCGAGTTCGACCGCATGCACCCCGGCCTGAAGCAGTCCGACGCCTGGCGCTATATGCAGGAGATGCTGCCTGTCCTCAAGGAACTGTGGGCCGGCGACTACGCCCACGACGGTGAGTTCTGGTCGTTCCCTACCTCCACCTCGGTACCTAAGCCGGTGCAGAAGCCCCACCCACCAATCTGGGTGGCCGCCCGCTCGCCTATCACCTTCGACTTTGCGGTGAAGAACGACTGCAACATCCTTTCGTGGCCCATCGCCCGGCCGTTCGCCGAAGCGGAGCTCTACCGTTCGCAACTCGACGCCTCGGTTGCCGCCCACACCGGATACGAGACGCCTACCTGGGCCGTCATGCGCCACACCGCCGTCTACGACTCGGCCGACCAGTGGATGGTCCCCGTCGAGGCGGCCCAGCGTCAGCTAAGCCAATTCGAGAACCTGTTCAAGAACCTGGGCGACGTCCACAACGGCTTCCCGAGGACAATCCCCATGGACCAGGTAGCCAACGCGGCTGACTACGAGCCGGTGACCCTGAGCGAGAACCTGGTGTTCGGAACCCCCGACGAGGTAGTGGCCAAGCTGCGGCGCTACCAGGAGCTGGGGGTCGACGAGTTCGTCTACTACGCCAGCCTCGGCCTCGGGCTGACCGAGCAGAAACGGTCTATGGAACTCTTCTGCTCCGAAGTCATCCCCGCCTTTACCTGAGGCGGGGCCACGGGATCAGACGGGCCGGTCGCCGACGATGGTGACCCGCTCCATATGTCGGGTCTCCGGATAGAAGTCGTTCGTCCCAAAGTGTTGGACGGCCCGGTTGTCCCACATCACGAACGTGTCGACCTCCCACCGAATCCGGCACTGCACGCTCGGATCCATGATCGCCCGCTCCAGTCGCGTGAGGATCTCTTTGGACTCGTCGGCGTCAACACCCATCACATGTGAAGTGAACGACCGGTTGGTGTAGATCCCTCGGGCACCGGTTGCCGGATGGGTACGGACGACCGGATGCTCGACCGCCGGGTAGGTCGCCTGCTTCTCGGCCAGTTCGGCGGCGTCAAGCCGACCACCGAACGCGCGGGTGAAGTCGTGGACAGCCACCAGGTCATCAACCCGGGACTTCCAGGCGTCGGGCAGACGATCGTAGGCGGCTGTGGCATCAGCGAAGCACGTGTCACCACCAACTGGAGGGATCTCGACGGCCCGCAGGACCGAACCCATCGATGGCGCTTCTCGCCAGGTGACGTCGGAGTGCCAGACCGACGCTGAGTAAGTGGTCTCGGCATCGGACCTTAGGGTCACGACCTCCGGGTGGTCGGTACGAGCCCCGCGGTGCACCGCGAAAGGGTGGACCTCGAGGTCGCCGAACAACCGTCCGAAGGCGATGTGCTCCTCGGTGGTGATGTTCTGATCGCGCAGGACCAGGACCTTGTAGTCCAGCCAGGCCCGATGGAGCGCCTCCAAGGTCGAACCGTCGACATCGGCCATGTCCACACCGGACACGTCAGCTCCCAGGGTGGCGGTGAGCGGTCGGACGTCAAGGGCCATCTGGCCAACCTCCAGCGAACGGGTGCCGTCCGATCCTACGAGGCTGGACAGATGGATGGGATCTGGCGCACCCACCGGAAGTAGACGGGAAGGCCCTTCCGCACGCCGCCGCTTGACCCCCTCTGGGAGGCTGACTGGGGTGGTTTCGCCTCGTGCCGATATCGGTCAAGGGGCGGTGGGCCCTAGGGAAACGAGGGCCTCATGTTCGATCGTGACCACGGGTAACCCGTCGACAGAAATCCGTACGTCGACTACGGCCCGGCTACCGCTCCGAGTATCGAACCGGTCGACGACGGTGGCTTCCACCAGTGCGGAGACACCGACAGGCACCGCAGCGTGATGGGCGATGCGGCTGGAGGTGTGGATCCACGATCCATCTACCAGGTGGCGGGTCATCACTCCGTTGGCCAACGCTGGCCAGACTGACGGGTGTACAACCGCGGCCTTGGCACACAGCGCAAGGTCGGCCCCAGCCCGCTCTGCATAGTTGATCCATTGGTCGACCAAGGGCTCGACATGGTCTGGAAGGCGTTCGGAGAGAGGCCGGTCCGACCAGTCCTTTCCCATGTCATGGACACCACCGGGCGGATGGGCGACCAGTCGGGCTCGCAGGTCACCGTCGACCAAAGCCTGTACCTCAACTGATCCGTTACCAACGGGTTCGGGTACACAATCGACCAGGTCTCCAGCCTCCACCGGGGCCAGGAACTCCACGGTGGACGAACCAGCTGCCAGCCAGCCCTCACCCCACGCCTCGACAACCGGCCGGACCATGTATGCATGAACAGTGACCCCGGCGACCAGGGCGGCATTGAACCCGGCGGCCCGGCCGCCTTCGTCGGTATGAATCGGGTTATCCGCGTGCTCAGGGAGGTTCCGGGCCCGAACTGACCAGGCCTGGGGAGTGCCAGACATCATCCGGTTGACGACCCTAGGGCATGGTCCAAAACGACGAAGGCCCGGTCAATAGGACCGGGCCCTCTGCTTGGTAGCGGGGGCGGGATTCGAACCCGCGACCTTCGGGTTATGAGCCCGACGAGCTACCAGACTGCTCCACCCCGCAGGAGCGAGGCTAACGGCCGATTTGGTCGGTCACTCGGGCCTTTGGCGGTGACGGTTAGGTCCCGAGCCGGGTCCGGACCGTCCACAGTTCCGGGAAGTACCGGTGTCCGGTGGTCTGCTGCAGCCAGCCGACGCCATCCGAACCACCAGTACCTGGCTTGTGGCCGATGATGCGTGAGACCAGGACAAAGTGTCGCCATCGGTACTGAGCCATCTGGTCATCGAGAGCGATGAGCGCTTCGCCGAGCCGGTAGAGGTCGTCGTCGGATCCCCGCCGACAGTAGATGTCGAACCAGGCCTGCTCGACGCTCTCCTGCGGCTGGTACGGCTCCGACCAATCCCGATCCAGGGCCTCACCGGAGACCTCGTATCCGCGGTGGCTCAGGAGGGCGATGACCTCGTCGTAGAGGCTCGGCGTTTCCAGGGCTTCTTCCATGTACGGCCAGACGTGCGGAACATTCCGGTGGGCGCTGGCCAGACGACGGTCCTTGTTACCCAGGATGAACTCAACGTGGCGGTACATGAACGAGAGTTGCCCCGAAGCCTGGTCCAGGTGGTCGCGAAACTGGTTGAAGCCCTCAGCCGAGATGGTGGTCACCACGTCCCATGCGGAAGTAAGGAGTCTCGCGACCTCCCGGCTCCGGTCGAGGACGGTCAGTGCGTCGTCCGCCGAACCCTCCCGGATCAGGTGCCGGGCGTTGTGCAGTTCGAAGTGCAACAACTTGAATAGCAACTCCTTGACCTGACCCATGATGAAGAAGCACATCTCGTCGTAGGCCTCGCTACGCGGGTGCTGGAGCGACAGGAGGAGGTCGACGCTCTGGTAGTCGATATACGGATTGCTCGTCGCAGCAAAGTCGACCAGAGGGCTACCACCGGTTCCTTCCACCACCTCGGCGCGGCTGGCGTCGGTCCCCATTCCCATTGGCCGGGGATCCGTGCTGGCGTGGACCCCTGTGGGGTCGACCACTATCGGTATCTGTGGCTTGAATGCGGGCATCCACCGTCTCCGTCGCCCGTCGGGTCTCACCCGTCAGACCTAGAGGACTGACAGTACCCGGCGGGCGATGTCCGTCGTGGGGTCAGCTAGGTCGAGAACCACGTCAAAGTGGTTCCGTGCCGGCACTTCAAGGACGGTGCAGGTCGTACCAGCCTGCGTCAGGCCGTTGGCAAACTCCCGGCTCTGGGCTTTGAACTCGGTTGTCTCGACCTCTCCCCAGCAGACAAGGCTCCTGGGAAAACCATCGAGAGTGGCACGAGCCGGACTCATTGACTCGACCTCGGAATCAGCGAGGTTCAGCGGGATGTCGATGGAGGTGCCGACCAGTGGGGCAAGGTCGTAGATCCCCGATACCAGCACCGCGGCACGGACAAGGTCGGCAGGTAAGCCGGCTGCCTGCTGCCACCCGGGTAGGGCCACCATCGCTGCGAGATGCGCCCCGGCCGAGCTACCCGACACGACAATCCGACGTGGATCGATGCCGAGTTCGTCGGCCTGATGGTGGAGCCACCCAACAGCTCGACGGCACTCATCGACGATCTCTGGAATCGACGCGTCTGGTGCGAGTGTGTAGTCGACGGCAGCCAGGGCGGCCCCGGCACCCACGAGCGCGGGAGCGGCGAACGACGACTCGTCTTTTGAGAGTTCCTGCCAGTAGCCGCCGTGGAAAAACACCAGGACCGGTATGGCGTGACCAGCGGCATCCGGAGGTTTGAACAGGTCCAGGCGGTGGCTTGGTGCTGGGCCATATGCATGTTCACGCCACGCCTGGATTCGCGACCGAGCGTCAGCGCTCATCGTCCGGTAGCGGGCTACGAACGGTCCGTAGTCACCACCGATGCAGGAACTTGGCGAGTAGGCCTCCTCTCGTTCCTCCAAGCCCATTGACCGCCAGCGAGTGCCGGGCATTAGTGCTCCGGAATTGCCGCGCAATCCCCGCCACCTCTTGAGGGCCCGGTGCAGAGGCCACAGAAGGCGTCCACGATGGCTACGTCGCCGACCACCTGAGGCCGAATGCTCGCTCAACCCAGCCTCGGGCCCCCGGTCACCGAGATCCATTTGGCCACACTATTGGTCCCCTAGAGCCTTCATTGGCGGCTCCACCGGGTCGGGTCAGGCGATGGTGGGATAGCCGACGGCCGCGGCCGCGGCCAGGCGGTCAGCGATGACCCGGTAGTCCGACGTAGGTCGAATCCGGTATCCGTAGAGGTGTAGCGGTTCCCGCACTGCGACGTCGAGGCCCGCTACAGCCCCGGAGATCGCCTCGTTCAGGACGTCGCGTAGGCCGGCGCTGGCCCACCCGGTGACCAGCGGCAGTCCCGGGGTCGGGTCAGTCCAGGCCACGATCTCCAAGCTGTCCACGGCCGGCTCGTGGTCGAGACCGAGGCGCCAGCACACCTCGTCGACGACCGTAAGGTCAGCCCGACCCTCGGCAACCGCCCGCAGAGAAGCACGGTGGGAACCGGAGGTGACCACGGTGTCGAAGAACCGGCCACTGACGGCTAGCGGGGCAAACAAGGCCAGCAGCGCCCCGTATCCGGACTGTGACCGGTCCCCGTTAATCGCCACCATCCGGCCCCGAAGGTCCTCTAGCGCATTGATCGCGTCGTCGTTCCGGCAGACCACCACCGACCTGTAGTCGCCAGGTTCGCACCCGTCCACCCCGCGGTCCAGGACGCCGAGCACTTCGATCCGGCCGCGGAGTTCGTCGACTACCTGCCAACCACAGGTTTCCCCGACCAGTAGGTCGGGATGTGCCCACAGTTCCTCTGACCGCGTCGGTCGCCAGACGCGGCCAGGAGCCTCGATCCCATTGGCCCGCAGTCGCTCCACGATGGCCGACCACAGCGCATCGACGGCGTCTCGTACCTCGGGCCAGTCGTACATGGGTAGCCCGGCCACCGGGTGGGTGGTCGACCTCACCACGTTCGTACCGCCGTCCACGTCGGCTGCGTGTCCGGCACCAGGCCGTAATCCCAATACTTGGTCCCGTGCAGCACAATCTCGCTGGTCGAATCGACGCCGCCTGCGAGCTGCCCGTTGTGAATCCGGACGTCCCGGTAGAGGGTTGGCGACATCCGGACCGCCCCCCGGTGGACCTCGCTGCCTCGCCAGTCCTCTGCGTCAGACGGAACCGAGTGCAGGACGAGGTTGGCCCAGAAGCCGTCCACTGTCTCAATGGTCGAGTAGCTGGCGATTCCCGGATACCGGCGAAACTCCTGGGTGAGCCGGGCGTCCAGTCCGTCGATTGGATCTTCGTCGGATCCGGCCCCTTCCTCGGGCTCCCGCCGACGGCTTCCGAAGAACCCGACGACCTCTAGATCCTGGCCGTTGACCAGCCGTGACAGGTCACACGGCACCAGGCGACGCTTCAGCCCGTGGACGAACCAGACCAGGGGTTCGTACTCGACCACGTCGACGGCGCCCTTGGTTACCAGACGGGCTAGGGCCCGCACGTCCTGGAGCATGTAGGCCAGCAACCCCCGGTCGGCGGCGTAGAGGTCGGGGTCGGTACACGGGTGGTCGGCAACCATCTCGTCAGGACCGATGACCGCGGGCGAGCTCACGATCGGAAAGTTTAGGAACCATCGGCACCGGTCGACAGAAGGACTACGGTCGGCCCGTCATTGGAAGAGTCCGAGCACCCACGGGAGCACCCATGCGCAACGACGCGCAGTGCGTGATCATCGGCGGCGGCGCCATGGGTGTCGGTCTGCTGTACCACCTGGCCCACGAGGGCTGGACCGACGCCCTACTTATTGAGAAGGGCGAGCTCACCTCCGGTTCCACCTGGCACGCTGCCGGCCTCGTCCCCCACTTCATCGGCAGCCTCAACATGGCCAAGGTCCACGCCTACGGCGCCGAGCTCTACACCAAGCTCGAGGCCGAGACTGGAATGGCCACCGGCTGGCACGGCTGCGGAGCCATCCGCCTGGCCGTCAACCACGAGCAGGCCGAGTGGTATCGGTACGTCCAGGGTGTGCTCGACCAGATCGGCATCGAGTCCCATCTCATCGGCCACGAGGACATCCGCCAGAAGGCCCCCCTCATGGAGTCGATCGACGACGTCGTACTCGGCTTCTGGACCCCGGCGGACGGCTGGTCCGACCCCACCGGCTCCACCAACGCTATGGCCACCGGGGCCCGTCAACTGGGCGCTGAGATCGCCCGTCACACCCTGGTCACCGGCGTGTCCCAACTGTCCGACGGCCGCTGGCGGGTCACCACCGACAAGGGCGAGGTCACCTGCGACCACGTCGTCAACGCGGCCGGCCACTACGCCCCTCAGGTTGGTGCCATGTCAGGAATCGACGTCCCGATCGTCTCGATGATCCACCAGTACCTGATCACCGAACCGCTGGACGCCATGAAGGCCTGTGAGGTCGAGATGCCCGTCATCCGCGACCCCCGCTCGTCGTGCTACTACCGGCGTGAGATCGACAGCTTGCTCATCGGCCCCTACGAGACACGCGACTCCATCACCTACGGGCTCGAAGGAATCGACTGGAACCTCCACTTCCACCTCACCTCGCCCGACCTCGACCAGTTGGCCCCGTGGTTGGAGGTGTCGGCCGAACGATTCCCGGTGTTCGCCGAGGCCGGCATCAAGCAGGTGGTCAGCGGCCCCATCACCCACACCCCGGATGGCGGCTACCTCATGGGCCCGGCCGCCGGGCACCACAACTACTGGTTCTGCGCTGGCGCGTCGATCGGTATCACCCAGGGACCGGGCGCTGGGAAGTACCTCGCCCAGTGGATGGTCCATGGTCAGACCGAGATCAACGTGCGAGAGATGGACCCCCGCCGGTTCGGCCCGTGGTCTGACCTGCAGTACACGATCGACAAGTCTGTCGACGAATACCACGAGATGTACCAGGTACGCATGCCCGGCGAATACCGATCTGCCGGACGACCCCTGAAGCGCACCCCCATCGCAGAGAGGCTCGACACCCTTGGTGCCCAGTGGCAAGACGTCTGGGGCTGGGAGCGCCCTCGCTACTACGGCGCCCCCGAGGAGTACTCATGGCGCCGCTCCAACGCCCATGACATCGTTGGCGCCGAGTGCCGCGGCGTGCGCGACCGTGTCGGAATCGCCGACCTCACCGCCTTTGCCAAGTTCGCGGTATCCGGCCCCAACGCCGAGACCCTGCTCGAACGGCTCTCAGCCAACCGGCTCCCGATGCGACAGGGGGGCATCCGCCTCGTCCACATGCTCACCGAGTTGGGCGGGATCGAGTGCGAGATGACCGTCACCCGCATGGACAGCGACCGGTTCTACCTCAACTCGGCCATTGCCGGCACCACACACGATCGGGACTGGCTGGAACAGCACGTGCTGCCCGGCGAGGACGTCACCATTGAGGACTGGACGGACCAGACGGGGATCCTGGCCGTCACCGGCCCCCGGGCCCGTGACGTCCTCGGCGCCTGCACCAACGCTGACCTGTCCAACGAGGCGTGGCCGTGGCTGACCTGCCAGCAGGTCACCGTGGCCGGCGTATCGAGCACCGCCCTCCGGGTCAGCTACGTCGGTGAACTGGGCTGGGAGATCCACCACCCCATCGACGAGATGCCCCAGTTGTACGATGCCCTGGTGGCCGCCGGCGAATCCCACGGCATGGTCCACTTCGGCTCGTCAGCCATGAACGTCCTACGGCTCGAGAAGGCCTACAAGGCATGGGGTGGCGAGCTCACCACCGAGATCACGCCCATCGAGGCCCGCCTCGAACGCTTCGTCGACCTGGAATCCGGCCGGGACTTCCTCGGCCGGGACGCCACGCTGGCCCGCCGGGAAGCCGGCGGCCCCGACGGCACGAAACTCGACATGGTCCTTATCTACTGCGAGGTCGACGCCACCGACTCCGACTGTCGGGGCAACGAGCCCTGCTACGACCCGTCGGGAGACGGTGGCCTCTGCATGGGCGTAACTACCAGCGGCACGTGGGGGCACACCGTCGGGAGGTCCCTGGCCTTCGCCTACGTAGACCCGGCCTTCGAGGCCCCCGGCTCACAGTTTGAGGTCACCCTGTTCGGCGAGCGCCACACGGCCACCGTGTTGGCCGAGGCGGCCCACGACCCGGCCAATGAACGGGTGCGGGCATGAGCGCTTCCGGAAAGCGCACTGGCCGGGCCGGTGGACGAGCCGCTCGGGTAGCGGCGCGCGCCGCCGGCCTCGCCGACGACGAGAAGGCGGTCCGGCCCGGGTTGTCAGGCGGTGCCTACAAGCCGCTCACCGACTCAGAATGCCGCACCGTCTACGACACAGCACTCACCTTGCTCGACGAGTTCGGCATGGGGTCGCCCATCCCCGAATTCATTGAGGTTGTCGTCCCAGCCGGAGGCTGGGTCGATGAGGATGGGCGACTCCACTTCCCGCGCTCGCTGGTCGAGGACGCCGTGGACATGGCGGCCAAGTCGTTCACCTGGCACGGCTTCGACGACGACCGCTCCATCGAGGTGGGCGGCGACCGGGTTCACTTCGGCACGGCGGGAGCCGCTGTGTCGGTCTACGAGCACGAGACGAGGAAGCACCGTCCATCCGACCTCCAGGACGTCTACGACGTGGCCCGCCTCGTAGACACCCTCGAGCACGTCCATTTCCACGTCCGCACGCTGGTAGCCCGCGACATGGTCGAGGCCCGCAATCTCGACGTGAACACCGCCTACGCAGTGGCGATGGGCACTACCAAGCCGATGGGCACTTCATTTTTCCAGCCCGAACACGTGCATGAGGTCGTCGACATGTTCGACGAGATGCTCGGCGGCCAGTCCGGGTCGTTCGCCAAGCGCCCGTTCTGTGTAGCCAACAACACCTTCGTGGTGCCGCCGCTGCGCTATGCCGAGGACGCCGTGCGGTCCATGGTCGCCCAGGTACGCACCGGTATGCCCATCAATCTGCTGTCGGCCGGCCAGGCTGGCGCTACCTCGCCCGCTGCCCTGGCCGGCTCGCTGGCCCAGGCCCTCGCCGAGTGTCTGTCCGCCCTGACCTGCGTCAACCTGATGAACCCCGGTCATCCGTGCGTGATGGGCTTGTGGCCCTTCGTGTCCGACCTCCGTACCGGCGCTATGAGCGGGGGTTCGGGCGAGGAGGCGGTGCTGAACGCAGCGGCCGCCCAGGTCGCTAACTGGCTGGGCCTCCCGTCCGGGGTGGCCGCCGGCATGGCCGACTCCAAGATGCCCGACAACCAGGCCGGCCACGAAAAGGGGCTCACCGTCGCATTGGCCGGCCACGCCGGAGCCAATCTCGTCTACGAGTCAGCCGGGATGCTGGCCAGCATTCTCGCCTGCTCTTACGAGGCCCTGGTGATCGACAACGACATGTTGGGCGCCGTCAACCGGACCATCCGGGGCATCGAGGTCACACCGGACAAACTCTCAGTCGAAACCATTCGGTCGGTCATCCACGGCGACGGCCACTTCCTGGGTCAGGACCAGACGCTTTCCATCATGCAGTCCGAGTACATCTACCCAGAGGTCGGAGACCGGCTGAGCCCGGACGACTGGTTTGACGCCGGTGCCTCATCGGTCGACGAGCGGGCCCGGCTGCTGGCCCGCGAGGTGCTATCAAGCCATTTTCCGGCCCACGTGCCCCCCGACTTCGACACCCGGATCCGCGAACGGTTCGACATCCGGCTCCCCGCCGAGGAACTCACCCACTCCAGCCGCTGGGGCTGAGCTCGGCTGGGCAACCCTCTCTGATCCACCGGACCCGCTGTGGCAGGCTCGACCTCGTGGACACACCGAGCTCCCTCGAACTGATCGGACGTCTTGGCCTAGCACTGGCCCTCGGAGCGGTCCTCGGCCTGGAACGCGAGACCCGTCACAAGACGGCTGGACTGCGCACCCACTCCCTGGTCGCCCTCGGAGCCGCCCTGTTCACGGTGGCTGGCGCCTACGGCGTCATTGGCGACCAGAACGACCCGTCCCGAGTCGCCGCCCAAGTGGTAACCGGCATTGGCTTCATCGGTGCCGGTGCCATGATCCGCAGCGGGTTCACCGTGACCGGCATCACCACGGCGGCCACACTGTGGATGGCCGCCGCCTTCGGGGTGGCCGCCGCTATGGGCCTATACCTGGTGGCCACCGTGGCCGGCGCCATGACCCTGGTCGTCGTCGTCACCTTCGGCCCCCTGAAGCCGTACGTCCTGTTTCGCCGATCCAGGCGGCGTTTCGAGATCCACTACCGGCCGGGCAGCGGCACCCTGGACGCCCTGTTTGGTGGTCTCGAATCGGTCGGCGGACGGATCATGGCCGTGGCCACCGCCGAACGGAACGGCGAACGCCAGACAACGATCGACGTCCGGGGCCTCGATGAGGTGGAGTTAACCAAGGTCCTGGCCGCCATCGCCGACCGGGAAGAGGTGGTCAGCATCGACCATGCGCCTGGATCAGGCGACTGAACCGGCGCTCAGCCTGCGAAGAAGCCGGCCGGACCGTCGGGGTCCACCAGGCCATCCAGCCACGACCACGGAATTCGAACTGCGGGGGTGCCCAGTGCCCCAGGGCCCACCTGGTAGCGCTCGAACCGAAGGACCAGGGCGGTCGCCGAGATGCCGAACACGGCGAACGCCTTCGGCTCCGGTATCAGACCCGGCCCCCCTACCTGCGAGGTGTCGGAACCCTCGGTCCCCCACAGAACCCCTTCGCCGAACTGGGACGCCAGGTCCCGCCCGGCCAGGATCGCCACCGTCTCGACCCACGGGCTCCCAGCTAGGAACAGGTCCCCAATCGGAAGGGTCCTGCCAGTCGCCAGGTCCACCAGCGCCGAGCCCACTAACTCAGCCGGCCGGGCCGCTCCGGCCACTACCGAATTCAGGTCGTACACCGCGCTAACCACCCGGTTGTCGATGTGGTGGACTACCGCCCCTCCGGTGAGGGTGCTCGACCCACTCGTCCTCCCAGCGTCGGGTAACTCTTCTTCCAGCCTGCCGACCTCGTCACCGAACTGAGCGATCTTGGCCAGGACCGGCTGGCGGAGTGCCACGTTTACCGGGTCGCCGGGCCACAGGCCGTCCAGTTGCGGATAGGTCACGTCGTAGCGGGCCCGAACCCCAACCACCCCTGAGGCGACCTCCAGGACCACCGACCCGATCGTCGGGTCAGTAGCCGCCCGAGCCCGCTCCTCGGACACCGTCAGGCCTGACACCAGGTCTCCCTCCAGGTCCGAGGCCCCGCCCGGTGGCTTGGTGGGAGCAGGGCTGTGCCCGATTCCGTTGGCCACCATGTCCCGGCCGTCGTGTCCGGCACATCCGACGGCAACGACACCGAGCAGCCCCATGGCAACGACGACTATCGACCACCGTCCCTGGCCGGTGCTGCGACCGGGCCCTGGATTCCGGATCGATTCCACGGCGGGGAGGGTAGCCACGGCCGGGATCTAGACCCGGGCCGCGACGAACGCCCTGGGATGCCGGACCGCCGCATCGACCCGTGGATACAGTCGACCCATGGCCCTCCGTCGCTCCCGCACCCGTGCCGAGCCCCCGGCTACCGACCAGACCCTGCTCGACATGGTGAACGCGATACGCGACCTGACCGAGAGAGTCGACGTCGTCGAGCACGACTCGCGCTCCCTGGGTACGGCAACCGTCGACGACCAGGCCAGCGACGTCATGGACCTCCGGCTCCAGGTGGCCCGCCTGTCTGCCGAGCTGTCCCGGGTCACCGTCGAGCTCAATGCCCGCATCGCAGAGGTAGCCCACAGCGCCGGCGTAGCCCTGAGCGACGAAGCCGTCGCGCCGATCCCCACTCCCGACCTAGCCGGCGACGAGTCGTTCATCGACCTCACCGCCGACTCTCCGGCTCGGGCTCGCACCGGCTCCGATCCCACCCCGGGTGCCGATTCGTCGCGGCGGACCAGCGGCTGGCAACCCATCGACTGATCGCCCGTCCAAGCGGCCTTCGCCTCATCGGCCGGGTCTATTCGTCGGAGACTGATCCTTCCAGGATCTCCAGCAGGTCCTGGATCCGGGCCTGGATCCGTCCGAACTCCAACCAGTCGGCAGGATCCCGGGCCAACGCCCGGGCCGAGGCCCGCTGCAGGTCGGCCAACTCGGTCAGGAGGGCGTCCACGTCCTCTGGAAGGTCGCCTTCCACCGTCGAGCCTCCATCGGATCCGGTAACGACGTCGTCCGGCCCGTCGTCCGTCGCGAGTTCCGGATCGTCCTCAACTCCCGAAGTGCTCGCCCCGGTGCTGATCCCGGCGAACAGGGTGTCCAGGCGCGACCCGGTGAGATCCTCCAGTGCCTCCTGCAGCGAGTTGGCCATCACGACCCTCTCACCCACGGCGACGATGACGCGCTCCAGTTCCGGCACCGTGGAATCCCCCTCGGCCTGCACGTACAACGGTCGCACGTAAAGGATCGAGTCCTCGATCGGCACGAGCAGTAACTCGCCGAACAACACCGAAGACCCCCGCTGGCTGAGCAGCGTCTGGAGGCTGGCCACCTCCTCATCGTTGCGTATCCGCTCCTCGGCAAGGGCCGGTCCATCGAAGTTTGAAGATGGGGGCCGGAACACGACCAGCTCGCCGTATCGGTCACCGTCGCTGCGGCCCACCACGTAGGCCGCCAGTTCCTTGCGGGCGTCGTCCTCGTCAAGGGGTACGTAGGCCCGCATGATCACGAACTCGGTCTGGTCACCCCCCGGAAGGTCGACCATGGCCCGGTAAGGCGCCATCCGCTTGTGTCGGGTCCCGACCTTGAAGCCCTGCTCGTCCACCACGGTCAGGTTGGCCGCTCCCTCACCGGTCCGTCCCGGGTCCTGAGACACCGACCACTCCGCCGCCCGCTGGTAGAAGTTCTCGGTGTCGTCGACGTGGTAGCTGCCCCACAGCTCGGTCTGGACCCGGAAGAGGTCCTCGGCGTATCGCAGGTGGCCAACAAGGGAATCAGGCATCTCTGACGCTGGGGTGAACAGGCCCTCGAATGCCAGGCCGTAGGCGGACACCAGAGGATCCTCGGGGTCCATGACGTAGAAGACGACCTCGCCGGTGAAGGCGTCGACGGTGGCCTTCACCGAGTTCCTGACGTAGTTGAGATCGTGTCGGAGGCCGCTGGACCTCGGCAGGTTCGACGTGGAGGCCCTCTGGGCGTACGGGAACCGGTCGGTGGTCGTGTAGCCGTCCACCACGTAGATGATCCGGCCGTCCACCAGTACCGGGTAGGGGTCGGCGTCGAAGTGGAGGAAGGGAGCCAGCTTCTCGACGCGGTCGCGCACGTCGCGCACGTAAAACACCCGGGAGTCCCCAGTGATGAAGTTGGAGATCAGCGGCTCCAGCTGGCCGAACCGCAGGGCGAACGCCGCTCGACGGATCATCGAACCCATGGACACGCCGCCGTCCCCGCCAATGTCGGCGTATCGGACGGTTCGCGTCTCCTGGTTCTCGTCGGTGTAATCCACCTCGTCGCGGCTGGCCCCGACCACCGAATATCCGCTGAGGCCCTCACCTACGTACAGCTGGGGCCGGTCCAGAACCACCTCCACCGACGGGTCGATGGACACCGGTAGGTCCCCGACCAGAAAGTCCGGGTCGCCCGAGCCCTTCACGCGGCTGACCGGAGCCATAGCCACCCCGTAGCCGTGAGTGAACGCCACGTGCTGGTTCTCCCACGACCGGGTCTCGTTCAGCTCCAGCTCACGGGTCCCAAGCAGGACCTGGGTGGTCTCCCCGCCGATGGTGTACCGGTCGGTGTCCATCTCATCAGTGAAGGTGTAGTACTCGCGCTCCCCCTGGAGGCGGTCAAAGGTCCCCTGGACAACCAACGGATCCAGGGTGCGGATGTTGCGAACTGTGCCACCGTGGGCCCGCAGGTCGGCTGCCGTCACCTCGTTGTCGAAGTCGGTGAGCTGCACTTGGGTGATGCTGTCCAGGCCGAAGGCCGACCGTGTCGCCTCAATGTTGCGACCGATGTATAGCGCCTCCTTCTCCGACTCGGCTGGCTCCACCCGGAGGCTCTGGATGACCGCCGGGTAGATGTTTCCGATTACCAGGGCAACGAACGCCCATAGCCCTACGGCCAGGGTGGGCAGCACCCAGCCGCGGCGACGGATGTTCACGATCAGCAGGGCCACGGAGAAGAGGGAGATAAGGATCAGCAGTTGGATGGCCGGCAGCTGGGCCTTCACGTCGGTGTAGGTGGCCCCCATCACGGCCCCCCGGTCTGAGGTGGTTAGCTCGAACCGGGCCAGCCAGTAGTCGCCGGCTCGCACCAGGGCGATCAGAGCCAGGAGTACCGACAGGTGGGCCTTGACCTGGGGTTGGACCCGCTCGCCGGCAGTCTGCAAGCGGATTCCGCCGTTGATGTAGTGCAGGATCGTGGTCACCACCAACGTCACCATCAGCGTGGCGAACAGCCAGCCCACCACGAAGCTGAGGAACGGCAGACGGAACACGTAGAAGCCGATGTCTCGGCCGAACTGGGCATCGGTGACGCCGAAGTCCACGCCGTTGGTGAACAGCAGCCACTCCTCCCACCGGCCCGATACGCCCAGTCCGGCGACGAGGGCAAACAGGCCCGACAGGACGAGGCGCACCAGCCCTCGCCGGCGACCCACCATCAGGTGGTAGCCGCGCAGCAGGTCCTCCTCCGGCCCGGGTGGCCTGACGCGGGGGGCCAGGCGGTCGGCCACCGTCAGGTTCCCGTACAACATCCCGAAGAACAGCAGAGTGAACAGGGCTACCAGCACCACCTGGGCACTCAGGACCGAAACGAACACGTCCTCGTGACCCAGGGCGTCGAACCACAGGTAGTCGGTCCAAAAGCCGGCGATTCCTCGCAGGGAGAGCAGAAGAACGAAGAACGCCGATACGACTCCGCCAACTATCAGGCGGATCTTGCGCGACCCCCGGGGCGGACGCCGGCGACGAAGGAGGAAGGGACGCGGCCCGGGCGGTGGAGCGTCTTCGGGCGGTGGGGCGTCTTCAGGGCGCATGTGGGAAGCCTACGGCCGACACGCGGGACCGAGAACTGCGAGCCGAACTCTCACGACGGAGACGGATCTGCCATGCCCCCGGTATGTGTTGTGGAAGCCCGATGACGCCTTGCCTCACGGAAGCGCCAGGTCGGTGGTGTAACCCCCGTGGCGGGCTAAGGCGGCCAAGGCGTCGGCCAGGTTGTCCACTCCCTCGACGGCCATGTCCCCGGCGTGGTGTCGGGCGTCGGTCAACTCGCCCATCGGCACCAGCAAAAGGTCGATCCCCGCCTCCCGGGCCGCCACCACCTTCTGGATGATCCCGCCGATCGGCCCCACGTTGCCGTCGATGTCAATGGTCCCCGTCGACGCCACCCGTAGGCCCCCGGTCAACTCGCCGGGCGTCACCAGGTCCAGGATGGACAGGGCAAGGGCCAGGCCGGCCGAATTGCCGCCCACCCGGCCGGTGTTCACCCGCACGTCGATGGGGAGGCCCTCCACGTCCTCCCACCGGGTCTGGGGGACTACCCCCAGGAAGCCCATCGACGGGTCGTCCTCACGAGCCCCCAGGACAACCTTGACGATCCGGGAGCGTCCACCCCGGACCGGCTCCACTTCCAGAGCCACCACGTCCCCGGGGTGGTGCGTCCCGATGCCCGCCACAAGGTCCAGGACCACCCGGATCGGCTCGCCGTCCACGGCCACGATCACGTCGTCGGTGGTCAGCAGCCCGATGGAGGGTCCTGTTACCTGGGCCAGGCCCACTCCGGTGGCCTCGTATGGGTCGACCCCCAGGTGGCGGAGGGCGGCGGCTACTGCCGTCGACTTGGATACCCGCATCAGGTCCAGGTTGAAGACCCGATTCTCGTCTCGGGTCCGATCACCGAGGACCAGATCCTCCTCGAGCAAGGTCAACGAACCCCTGATCCGGGCCTCCAGGTACTCCCAGCCGTTGACCGTGGAGTCCTGTTGGACCGTGGTGAAGTACACCTCGCCGACCGGCTCGAAACGCTGGCCCACGGTGACGACCACCCGGTCGCTCAGCGACTTAACAGACCCGGGGCTGAACACGAAATAGGGCAGCCGCACGAACGTCAGGAGCAGGGCGGCGGCCACCCCGAAGAGCACCAGGAACCCAACCAGCGTCCGTGGGTGCCGTGCACCGCCCCCGTCCGCGGGGTCCTTCACGGGTAGGTTGCTCCTCGTGGAGTTGCCGTTCCCGCCGCTGGACGGGTCGATCCCGACCCCGGTGTTCGTGTCCTGGTCGTTGATGGTGCTGGTCCTGGGCGCCGTCGGCTACGGGGCGATCCGCCGGTTCTCGCCGGTGGTGACCCAGCCTGCCACGGACACGACCCGATCGAGCATCGGACTTCGGTACGGCTCCGGTCTCCCCGACCGGCCAACGGTTCGCCTCCTGCTGGCCCGCCGGTCGCAGATTCCCCCCTCGGGGGACCTGGAGTTCGCTGTGGACCGACCGTGGAATCCCGGGGCCCGCCTGGGCGTCTGGTTCCAGCCGCCCCGACGGGTGGTCACCGGCCGCCGGGCCCATATCCGCTGGTGGCACCGGCTTCGTTCGTTGGTCTTGCTGACCGTCTTCGTGGTGGTTGCTGGGGTGGCCACCGCCACGACCATCGGCCTCGTGGTGTTCCTTTCCGGGTTCCTCCTCGAGCAGGCCATCGGCTGACCGTGGCCTCAGCCGGTCCGGACGACCGGATCCCGAGTGGCCGTCACGTCCACCACGGTGCCGCCCCCGACGCGGAGGTGGCGACCCGGCGGCGCCGGGCCGTCCTGGCCGGGCACCACGGAGACCCTGCCGGAGCTCGTGCCCTGCTGTCCGATCCGGAGCCCGTGGTTAGGGCGGCCGCCCTGGGTGCCCTCCACCGCATGGCGCGGGACCCGACGACCGACGGCCTCCGCGATCCCGAGTTGGCCAACGGCCTCACGGACCCCGATCCCGCGGTTCGGCGACGGGCTCTCGAGGTCCTTGCCGGGCGGGATCCCGCCAGCGACGCCCACCGGGAGGCCCTCGTGGCTCTGCTAGCTGACGGCGACCGGTCGGTGGTCGAGGTGGCCTGCTGGGCGGCCGGCGAACACCCGGAGTGGTCTAACCACACGGTCGGTCCCCTCTCCGTCGTTGCCGGGACGTCCAAACCGGCCGACGGCCACGACGATTCTCTGTGCCGCGAGGCCGCAGTGGCCGCCCTCGGCGCCGTCGGGCACGCGGGCGGACGGGCGTCCGTCCTAGCCGGGCTCTCGGACCGTCCGACCGTCCGGCGACGCGCCGTCCTGGCCCTGGCCTCCTTCGAAGGGGATGACGTGGAGGCCGCCCTTCGGTCTGCCCTCAACGATCGGGACTGGCAGGTCCGGCAGGCCGCCGAGGACCTCCTGGGCGTCGAGCCGGAAGGGTCACCGACCGGGGATTCCTAGCGACGGCCCTCCATGAACATGGCCCGCATCGCCTCGAATGACTCGATGCACTGGCCGGCTCCCATCACTACGCACTCCATCGGCGTGGCCACCGGAACCACCGGGACGCCGGTCTCTTCCGACAGACGGATGTCGAGCCCCTGCAGGAGGCTCCCGCCTCCCACCAGGCAGATGCCCTGGGCCAGTAGGTCCTGAGCCAACTCGGCCGGCGCCTGGGCCAGGCAGGCCACCACGGACTCCACTATGGCCGACACCGGCTCGTCGATGGCTATGCGGATCTCCGCCGGCGTCAAGATCACCGTCTTGGGAAGGCCGCTCATGAGCTCACGACCCTTCACCTCGGCCCGCCCCTCGTCCGGAGTAGGAGCCGCTGAGCCAATGTGCCACTTGATCTCCTCGGCGGTGCGCTCACCTATGGCCAGCCCGTACTCGCGGCGCACGTAGGCCTGGATGGCGGCGTCGATGTCGAAGGAGCCGACCCGGACCGCCTCGAGAGCCACTACGCCCCCTAGCGAGAGCAAGGCCGACTCCGAGGTTCCCCCACCAATGTCGACCACCATGTTCCCCACCGGCTCACTGATCGGGAGGTTGGCGCCGATGGCCGCCGCCATCGGCTGTTCGATTAGCTGCGCATCGGCGGCCCCGGCCTTTCGGGCCGCCTCGGTCACCGCCCGACGCTCCACGGCGGTGATGGCCGACGGCACGCAGACCAGCACCTTGGGACGGTTAAAACGGCTCACACCGACCCGTTCCAGCAGTAGACGGACCATCCGCTGGGTGACGTCGAACTCGGTGATGGCCCCCTTGCGTAGCGGCCGCTTGGCCACAACGTGCTCCGGAGTCCGCCCGATCATGTGCCAGGCCTCGTCACCCATGGCCAGGACGTCACCCGTCCGCTCGTTGATGGCGATCACCGACGGCTCGGCCAGCACCACCCCCTCCCCGCGGGCGTAGACCAGCGTGTTGGCCGTCCCCAGGTCGATCGCCAAGTCCCGTGCCACGAAGGGTTCCTAGCCGTCCCGCTGGTCTTCGGGCCGACCCGGTTGGGCATCCCGATCCTCCCGGCCCAGGACGCGGAGGCCACCGTCGCCGTGCACCGGCGTCGCGGAGCCCGGCGACGACGACCGCAGGGACCGAAGCGTGCGCCGCAACTCGTTGGGGTCTTCGACCGTGGTCCGTGGCCGGCTGAACAGCCACACCACGATCGAGAGCACGACCGCCAGGCCAGCCCCCCCGATCAGGAATAGGACGGCCGGGTTCACTGTGCCACCCCGCCGACCGGGCCGTTTGACCCCTCGACGTCGACAACGTGCTGGGCGTCCGTCCCCCAACTCTCGCCACCGTCCCACGTTTCGCTCTTCCAGATCGGAACGGTGGCCTTGAGCGTGTCGATGCACCAGCGCCCAGCCTCAAACGCCGTGTCCCGGTGGGGTGACGACACGGCCACCACCACGGCGGCCTCACCAACTTCCAACGGACCGGTCCGGTGGACTAGGGCCACGCGGCCCAGGTCCGGCCACCGCCGGCGGGCCTCGTCGGCGATCCGGCCCAGGCGAGGGACTACCTGGGCGTCGTAGGCCTCGTATTCCAGGGCTGTCACCCCGGGACGACCCTCGGCGTGGTCGCGTGCGTTTCCGCAGAAGACGACCACCGCACCGCAGTCGGGTCGGGCGACCCAGCGGATCAACCCTTCAACCGGTAGTGGGTCCGCTGTGAGTTCCAACCGGGTCTCGGGATCCGTCTCGTCGGACCTGCCCGGGTTCGCTGTCATGGGGCGCAATCGTACGGTGCCCAACGGACCGGCAGGTCGCAGCGTCCAGACCCGTCCGGAAGCCTCCGGTGCCGTCGGCCCACCCGGTGACGACGTCACCTTCGCCGATCGACAGGCCGGCCGCGTACCAACCGCACCAGCAGCCAGACCAGTCCCACGGCCAAGATCCCCGCCCCAACCAGCGACGCCTGCTGGCGGGCCCGGGCGTTCATCCGGTCCAGGATCCCCGGCTCATGCCCGGCCACGTAGGCCTCCTCGTTGGAGTGCGACGGCTCCCACCCCAGGTCGCGTAGGCGGTCGTTGGACACGACCCACGGGTGCACCGAGTATGGGAAGACCCCGGGGGGTGCCGGCGAGAGGCCGGCAGCAAACAGCACCCGGCCCACCAGCACAGCCAGGCGGCCCGGAAGGCGCAGGCGCGGACCCGGCCCTCCCAACTCGGCCATCACGTCGACACCGATCCAGCCGTCTGGTGCCACGTTCAGCGGGCCGTTGTGACGGGCCTCTACTGCGCACACCGCGGCATCGGCCAAGTCGTCGCTGTGCAAAAACTGGCCGAGGGGTTCTCCCTCGTCGCTGCGGATCGACGCTGCGGCTCCCACCACGCTGGCCAGGCCCCCGGGGCGCTCCTCGGCCACCGTCACCGCCGGTCGTAGCACGGTCAGGATCCGCGAACCCGACGAACCGGCATCGGAGCCTCCTCCGCCCCCGTCGGCCCACGCTGTGGCCATCTCCTCCAGACGGGCCCGGTGCACGGCAAACAGGAAGTCGGGGCACGGCCGCACCGGCGCGTCCTCGGTAAGCGGCACCGGGTTGTCCGGCCAGGCGCCGTAGACCATGGCCGAGGACCTCACCACCAGGTGCTCAACCCCCACGTCGGCCGCCGCAGCCAAGAGGCGCTCCATAACGGCCAACCGGTCGTGGCCGGTGTTGGCTCCCAGATCAGCCGCCGTCACCCCGGACGCCAGGTGGACGACGGTGTCAGCCTCGACCAGGAGATTACGTAAGTCGGCCACCGCCAGGTCCACCAGCCGGATCTCCACTCCGGGAGCGGGCGGAACGCTGGAGCGACGGTCCAACCCCAAGACGTCGTGCCCGGTGGCGGCCAGGCGGGCACAGACCCGGCGCCCGACGGCGCCGGTGGAGCCCGTGACGACGACCCTCACCGGAGGCCTCCGAGGGCCCGACTGCCGGGCCCCTCCAGACCCGCCGGCTGGACTCCTACCCGCAGGAAATGCGCTGACTCCATCGCCATAGAGTGCCCGTGTGAGCCCCGAGGATCCACCACAACCTCCCGACGACCGGGACCGCCCCGGCGGCGACGCCGATCCTTTCGCCGCGCTCTTCCAGGCCTTCGGGGTAACACCCGGCAGCGGCATGCCAGGCCTCCCCGGTATGGGCGGCTCCGGTGGACAGGATCCGGCCCGCCAGATAGCCATGGCCGTCGCCTCCGAAGGGACCAGCGAGCCGAACGTGGAACCTGTGGTCCGTATGGAGTACGAGTCGCTGGTCCGGGTGGCCGAACTCAATGTCGCCGACCGAACCGGCCTGACGGTGTCCCGTTCGGGGACCTTGGGCGTCCGACCAGTTACCCGGGCCGGTTGGGCCTCGGCCTCCGTCGACGCCTACCGCCCCTACCTGGCCCGCATGACAGAGGTGCCTGACGATCCGGCAGCCGGCCTGTCAGCATTCGGCCCGGGAGGCATCGAGGTGGTGTCCGGCGACCCCGACGACCCCACGACCCACCCGTCGGCAGACTGGCTGTCCGGCCTGGTGGCCGCTATGGCCCCTCTGATGGCCTCCGTCACCACTGGAACTATGGTCGGACGGCTAGCCATCCGGAACCTCGGCTCCTACGACCTCCCCATCCCCCGGGAAGGAGACGAGATCCTGGTTGTGGCCCCTAACGTGGCCGCGTTTGCTGACGACTGGAGCCTCCCCGCCGAGGACCTCCGACTCTGGATCTGCCTCCACGAGGTCGCCCACCACGCGGTACTCGGCGTCCCCCACTTACGGGCCGTCCTCGTTGACCTACTGTCCCGGCACGCTGGGGCGTTCCGCAACGACCCGTCGGAGCTCCAGGAGCGGTTAGGCGACGTGGACCTCTCCGGTGGTCCCGAAGCCCTGGCCCGCCTCCACGAGGTGCTGGACCCAGAGATGGTGCTGGGTGCAGTCCGCTCCCCCGAACAGGAGGAGCTGTTGCCCAGGCTGGAGGCCTTGGTTGCCCTGGTCATCGGCTATGTGGACCACGTGATGGACGACGTCGGCGGCACCCTCATCGGGTCGTACCGCCAGGTCACTGAAGCTGTCCGGCGACGGCGGGTCGGTACCGGGGAGGCCGACCGGTTCGTGGAACGGATCCTGGGCCTCGACCTCACCCAGGAACAGGTCGACCGGGGGACAGCCTTTGTGGATGGTGTGGTGGACCGCAACGGGGCCGACGGCCTGGCCCGTTTGTGGTCAGACAAGAGGCACCTGCCTACTCCGGCTGAGGTCGACGCTCCCGGTCTCTGGCTGGCCCGCATCGACCTACCCGAAAACGGCTAGCCCGCTGACCGGACTCTGGTCGGTTACCGCGCGGCGCGCCGACGAAAGCCAGACGGTTAGGAGGTGTCGCGCCGCCAAAAGCCCAACTGCCCGTCTGGCCGGTCGGGGTCCTCCGGGGTGACGGCCGGCGGTGCCGGACGGGTCCCCTGACGGAACCACCAGAGGGCGACCAGAATGGCCACGGCCACCATGCTGTATCCGTGCTCCACCTGGAGGGGGAGGAAGACGGCCAGAAAGGCCCCCACGGCCCACACCAGTTGGAATCGGCCCTCAAAGCGGGCGAACGAACGGCCGTGGTTGGCCCCCGGGGCGTCGCGTTGGACCAACGAGTCGAACGCCAACTTGGCTGTTCCACTGCAGAAAGCCACCAACCCGCCGATGACCACCGCCCCACGCAGGCCGCCCAACCAGGCCGAGAGCACCGAGCCCGCACACCCGAGGAACAGGACACTCAGGATGATCCGCTCCTCGGACAGCCGCCGTCGCACCACCGGTGCCAACCGGGCGCTCAGGAACGCCCCGACACCCACCGAAAGGAGCACCAAGCCGAAGTGCCAGGCTGGAGCGGCAGGGCTGCCTAGGACGTCCTGTCCTCGCACCAGACCGGTGGATGCCCCGGCCGCCCGTCCCGCGCCGTCTATCGGCACCCCTTCCGCGCCGCCCCGGAACTCGAAGGCCAGGAGAAATGTGGTGAAGCCGACCACGGCCCTGAATGTCCCGATGGCTACCGAAGCGGCCCGGATGCCCCGCTTCCTAAGCTCGGCCCGCTCGCCGGCCGTGGTCGGAGCGGGCGCCACCACCACCTTGGGGAGCCTGAGGGCGAACAGCAGAGTCAGGGCGTAGGCACCTACGGCCACCATGGCCGGAGCCGTCGGCCCAACCAGCAGGGCGAGACCACCGATCCCAGCGCCCACCATGCTGCCTACGGCGCTCAGGAGGGCCAGCTTGGCGTTGGCCTCGACCAACTGCAGGTCGTTGCGGACCAGCGACGGCACCACCGCGCTCTTGGCCACCGAGTAGCCCTTCTGGAGCACCAGTAACCCGAAGGCCAGCGGGAACAGCAGCAGGCCGTCCAGGTGAAGAACCATCTGCCAGGCGACGAGGCCGCGGCCCAGGACGGTGAGGAGAATCATTCCCCGCCGCCCCCCACGCACGCTGTCGACCAGCGGGCCAATCAGGGGGGTGACCACGGCGAAGGGGGCGATGGTTAGTAAGAGGTAGAGGGACACCCGCCACCGGGCAGCATCCGGGTCGATTGAGAAGAAGATCGAGCCCGCTAGGGCCACAGCGACCATGGCATCGGACACCGCCCCGAATACGTGCGTCCGGGCGAAGCGGGTGAAAGGACTAACGGCGATCCGGGGCCTGTCGGCCGGAGAGGGTCCCGCCCCCGATGCGTCGCCGTCCACGGCTCGGAGGCTACGGGGCCCTGACCCTAGGTGTGGGGGCCGGACTACCTCTCGTAGCGGTAACCGACGCCGCACCATCGGCGACTCGGGTCCGGTACCGCTGCTGATCCTTCACCCGGGACCTCAGTCGGAGACTCCGCCCGAAGCTGGCCGACCCCGCCACCCTGTCGTCCACTCGTCGAGCGGAAGGTCCGCCGACGCGGCATGTGTTGGCGCCAGTGGAGTAACCGTGGCCCAACCGTTCCGCAGCAGGTCGCTGTCCGAGCCCTCGGGCACCGGCAGGTCGTTGGCCACCAGGTCGAGGCGAAGGCCGACGTCATCCTGTCCGGTGATAACGGTCCGCACGCCTCCCACTGGTGCTAAGTCGGCCCACCGTAGGCCCCTGGTTTCCGCCGTCGGCCTGTCCGGCACGTTGAGGTTGAGCACGGTCCGGGGTGGCGCCTCGACTATCCAAGACACCATGGTCTGGGCCAGATCGGCGGCCGACTGCCAGTGGGGTTCGCGATGCGATCCGAGGTCGCCGTTTCCGGAGGGGGCTACGTCCAGGCTGACCGCCAGGCCTGACCAGCCGAAGCGCTCACCAGCTAGGACGGCCCCAATGGTTCCCGAGAACAGGGTTGAGCGTCCGGTATTGGGTCCCCGATTGATACCGGCTACTACCGCTTTGGGTGGATCGCCGAATCCGCCCAAACTGGCCAGCATGGTGATCAACGCTGGGGGCGCAGCCACCGAGAACCCGACCAACGACCCACCGTCTGGCAAACCGACTCCCACCTCGTCGACCGCGACCCGGCCAGGGTCATCGATTGGACCGAGACAGGCCGACGCGCCACTCCAGTCGGTGGACGGTGCGACCACTACCGGCTGATGCCCGGCGGCGGCCACCGCGCCGGCCAGGGCGCCAAGGCCCGGAGAGGAAATCCCGTCGTCGTTGGTAACGAGGATGCGCATGGTCACCGACCCTAGGGCCGGTCGCCCGACACCGGACCAGTTGATCTCGGAACGGTCAGTCCCGGTCCTCGACGTCCTCGTCGAAGTAGTCCAGCCGGTCCACTGGCATGACCACGGCGCTGACCACGTTCAGGGAGTGAGCGGTCACGCGCTTCAGGAACCGGTAGAGCAGCGCCCGGGGCACCGCGTACAGGGCCGGGCCAGTCGAGTGGACTAGCTCACTCACCAGGGCGTCGAACTCACGGCGTAGCTCGTCCCCCCGGGCGATGTAGGCCCGGGCCCGCTCCTCGTCACGCTCGGTCAGAATCTCGCCCATCAGGGCGATGCGGGACGAGACCTCGTCGCGGAAACCCAGGATGCGCTCCAGATCGTCGGCTTCAGCGAACGACACCCCTTCCTCGGCCAGGTCGAAGATGTTCTTGTTGTAGTCGCCGATCCGTTCGAGGTCCTTGATCATGTTCATGAACACGAGCATCTCGGTGGCATCGCCGCCGGCATGGACCGAGAAGTGCACGACCAACTCGCGGCGGATCTCCATCTCGGTGACGTTGATCTGACGATCGGTCCGACGAACCTCGTCGGCCACCGAGGCAACCGAGCCACCGGCGATGGCGTTCATGGCCAAGTCAAACGTGTGTCGGGCGTCGGTCACCATGCGCTGAACCTGCGCCTCAATGCGGCCGAGGCCGCTGTCGTCGCTGCGGCGGAAGAAACTCATCACCATGGGCGTCGCCCCCTTGTCAGAAGTTTGGTTTTAGGTCTCATCGGAGGATCACCACGCCGAGAAGCGGCACCACCACGAACATACCCACCGTGTAGGCAACGGCCATACTGCGCCGTTCCATGGCGATGTCCGCCAGGCCCCTTGCCAGACGTATCGGCACGCGTCGAAGGGCCTTAATCGGGTAGAAGACCATGATCCCGCTCAGGTTGAACAGCGTGTGCACGATCGCCACCGTGACGGCAGCCGGACTCCCAGTGGCCAGCGAGGCCAACAGGGCGGTGACCGTGGTACCAACGTTGGCCCCAAGGGTCACCGGGTAGATGTTCTCGAGGGTCAGCACCCCTGAAGCGGCGAGTGGTACGAGCACGGACGTCGTGATCGACGACGACTGCACCGAGATCGTGATGATCGCTCCGATAAGGATGGCCACCATGCCGGACCCGGCACCGAGGGCCCGGTTGATGGAGGCCTCGACCCGGTCGGCTACCAGCAGTCGCATGTTCTTCGTAATGAAAGCCAACGCCACAAAGATGAACGCCACCCCGATGACGATGAGGAAGCCACCAAGGACGTCGCCGTGTGCGCCGAGGTCGGCCAACAGGTCCTTGACCCAACCGGCAGGCATCTTGACTGCCTGCTTGAGGGGGCTCCTGAAGCTCGCACCCGAACTGCCAATGACCTGGTCGGTGATCCATCCGGCGGTTCGGGACAGGTAGTTGGTGGCTATCTCGAACGGCAGAAACACGAGCACGGCCAGGACGTTGAAGAAGTCGTGGACCGTGGCGGCTGCGAAGGCCCGTCGGAACTCTTGGGCACGCCGCATGTGGGCGAGGGACACCAACACGGCCGTGACAGTCGTACCCACATTGGCGCCCATGACCATCGGTACCGCTTCGTCGACCCCGACCACACCGCTGGCCACCAGGCCCACGATCACCGAGGTCGAGACCGATGAGGACTGGACGAGGATGGTCGCCAGGAGACCAACGAAGAAGCCACCGAGTGGATTAGACACACCCTCGAACAGGCCATCGACCAGGTCCTTGCCGAGGTGCTTGAAGCCACCTCCTAACAACTCGACCCCGGTCAGGAACAGGTAGAGAAGGGCCAGGACGAGCAAGGCACGGACCGGTGTGGACATCCCCGAGCGGTTGTCTGCGTGTCCGGAGAGGGCGGTGGGAGAGTCGGTCATCAGCGAACGGACGGTGCGGCGACAAGCCAACCGGTCCTCCGAAGCCTACGAGGTCCACCCGACCGGTATCCGGCTAGCGGGTGAAAAATGTAGGTGAGCCCCATCCGGAAGGTAACAGGGCGTTAAACGCCCGCTGGCCCCCGATCTCCCGGTTCGGCGGATGACTTCTGGCCTTTACGGAGGCTTTCGGCCCCGTGTGAGAGAAATAGGGCATCAGGGGCGGAGCGGCCCACCGGACCGACCGTACGACGGTCCAAAAAGCAGGAGAGATACCGACCATGGAAACCACCTGGATGACCCGGGGTAGTTGTGCCAATAGCAACCCCGAAGTTTTCTTCCCTCACGACGGCATCGGCGTAGAGATTGCTAAGCAGGTCTGCGCCGGGTGCACCGTCACAGCGCCGTGCCTCGAGTACGCCCTCACCAACCGCGTCGAACACGGCGTGTGGGGAGGCTGCTCAGAACGCCAGCGGCGTCGAATCCTGAAGGAACGCCGAGCGGCGATCCACGCGGGCCGCCAGAAGGACGATCTGGTGGCCGTAGCCGCCTGATCCCCCAGGGGCGACCCCTCCACGCCCCGTTCCGGCAGCGGCCCCGACGATTCAGTCGTCGGGGTCGTTGTCGCTTTTCGGCGAGCCGGAGCTAGGCCCCGGCAGCCACCGAGTCCTCCTCGTCATAGCCGAGGTCCCAGGAAATGAGGACGTTCTCGCGCTCGGCGTCGCGGTTGATGCGCTCCCGGTTGCGCCGAAACTGAGGGTCGTGGGGCGGGAGGAGCATTAGGCGGGCGTGCACCCGGTCTCGGAAGGACTCGATCAGGTGCGGATCGCCGAAACTCGACCGGACCTCCCAGTGCGGAGCAGCCGGTCCGAGGTAGACAACCTTGACATCACCAATCGGTGGCTGCGGCGCGAGTTCCTCGGAGAAGTTGCTCATAGGCCCGGAGTGTACCGTCGGGCCTGTTGTGCCCGACCGGCCTGAGCGGCCGCCTGGGCCGGGTCCCCGATGCGAACGGTTCCCGGGTCAGGAGGCCTCGTCGTCGTCCCCGGAACTGGCGTCCGCCTGGCCCTCAGCAAGCCCCTTCTGGAGTTCCTTCTGAGCCCGTCCCAGGTTGCGAGCCAACTTCGGGAGCTGGCTACCACCGAACAGGACCAGGCCGATGATGGCCACGATGAGGAGTTCCTGGGTTCCGATGACAGCGAGGGTGTTCATGGCAACACCCTATCCAACGGCGAGATCGGGAAACAGGCTGGCAAGGAGTCCTACGGGCGAGGGCCCCATTCCCGGATCCGTCAGCCAGCCTCGACAGCGCGGACTACCGCCTGGCGATCCAGGGCCCGCTGGCGACGGATGCGTCGCCGCTCGCGCTCGCTCATTCCGCCCCAGATTCCGAACTTCTCGCCATTCTGGAGGGCGTACTCAAGGCAGTCGATCCGTACCTCGCAACCCCGGCAGACCTCCTTGGCCTCGCGGGTACTCGCCCCGCGTTCGGGGAAGAAGAGGTCCGGGTCCACACCCAGGCAGTTGGAGAGGTCCTTCCAGCCGGTGTCCAGATCAGGCTTCGCGATGATCCCCATCGAACCGTCCACCTTTCCGCCGGTCCGCCCCTCCTCCGGTCGGGGAAAGGCCACGATTTAATACCAGCAGTGGAATTACATCACTGTGATTCCCTGAATTGCAAGGGAAATCGGAGGTTTTCCGGCGGTCCCTCGATCAATGGGTCTGGCTCACCGTTCGTCGGTGTTCCACGAAGTCGACCACCTAGTCACCAAGGTCCTCGTTGGTAATGGAGAACGCCCGGCCACTGGTCCGACGCGGTTGGGCCGATCGGTGGACCCTCCCGTAGCGTCGAGCGAGCCGTCACCCCGACGACTCGACACCAGAACGGGAGCGCCCGATGCCCATCAACCCCGACGCCGCCGGTTCGGTTGGCGAGCCCACTGAGATCTCGTGGACCTCCAAACAGAGCCTGCTGTATGCCCTGGGCGTCGGAGCGGGGACCAGCAATCCCACCGGCTTCGAGCTGGAGTTCACGACCGAGAACTCGGATGGCATTGTCCAGCGGGCCTTCCCCACCCAGTGTGTGGTCATCGGTGGAGGACGGACCCCGGACTTTGGCGACTTCAACCCGATGTTCCTGCTCCATGCCGAGCAGGCGATCACCTGCTACCGGGAAATGCCCGCCTCGGGTTCGGGAATCGCCACCGGTCGGGTCGGTGACATCTGGGACAAAGGCAAAGCGGCCCTCGTGTACCTGGAGACCGACGTTACCGATCCCGACGGAAACCCACTGTGGTCCACCCGGGCCGGCCTCTTCCTGGGCGGCGAGGGCGGCTGGGGTGGGGATCGGGGTCCGGCCAGCACCTGGGAAGCTCCGGACCGTGAGCCTGACCACGTCGTCACGTACGCCACCCGAACCGATCAGGCCCTGCTCTACCGGCTCAGCGGAGACCGCAACCCACTGCACTCCGACCCCACATTCGCTGCCGGTGCAGGCTTCGACCGGCCGATCCTTCACGGCCTGTGCACCTACGGGTTCACCGGACGGGCCCTACTCCACGCCGTATGCGACTCGGATCCGGACCGCTTCGCTGGTCTAGGCGGCCGGTTCAAGTCGCCGGTCGTACCCGGGGAGATACTGGACATCCACGCCTGGGAAGTCGACGGGCCCGACGGCGACACAGTGCTGTTCCAGACCCGGGTCGGTGACCGGGTGGTCTTTGACACCGGCATCCTGACCCGCCGACCGTAACCAGGCCCTGACCCGATCGGGATTACCAGTCAGTTCCGTTAGCGGTACCGGGCCCCGAGGTCTGCCTATTCAGAACCTGGAGAGGTGGAGACCCTCGAGGACCATCTCCACCGCGTTGGCCATCAGTCCGGCCGTGGATCACCTACCCCGGTCTCTTCGCCCAGCAGGGCGGCGATGGCCGGAACCCTAGCCACAACCCAGTCGCCGCCTCCCTGCTGGCCTAACTCGGCGGCCGGACCACCGACGGTAGCGTCGGCGCTATGGACCTCTCCGGGCCGTGGAGGGCACAGGTTGCCAATGACCTCCTGCGCCGTACCTTCCCCGACGACAACCTGGACGACGACGACTGGCCTGAGGTGGAGGTCCCCGGCCACTGGGCCGACCACCCGAACTTTTCCGGCTCGGACGGCCCACTCCTGTTCCGGACCAGGTTTACGGCCGACTCCCCCCACCCTGATCGCCGCCTCTTTCTGGAGCTGGACGGCGTGGCTTACCAGGGCGATGTCTGGTTGGACGGCTCCTACCTGGGTCCGACCGAGGGCTACTTCGTCCCCCACGCCCTAGAGGTCACCGAGGAGGCCCGCCGACGCTCCGACCACCTGCTAGCCGTCGAGGTGACCTGCCCACCGGTCGGTAACCCCGAAGAGAAACGGACACTGACCGGAGCCACCCAGGGCGAGCCCGACGGGTGGAATCCGGGAGGCATCTGGCGGCCCGTCCGCCTCCGGGAGACTGGACCCGTCCCCCTACGCCACCTCCGGGTGGTCTGCACCCGGGCCACCGAGAACGTGGCCACCCTGGCGATCCGGGCCGTGGTCCACACCGACCGGCCCCGCCCGGTCGTGTTCCGGACCCGTGTCCTGGGCATCGACCATCGCCACGGGCAGCCCCTGGCCGGGGGCGAGAACCGCGTGGAGTGGTCGGTCCGGGTACCCCGTCCCCCGCTTTGGTGGCCCGCCGAGCTAGGTGACCAGCCCCTGTGCGAGCTAACCCTCGACGTGGCCACCGTCGACGGCCTCGTGAGCGACACTGCGATCCGCACGGTGGGCTTCCGCTCTGTCCGAATGCGTGACCACGTCTGGCGGGTAAACGGCGAACGGCTGTTCCTCCGGGGTGCCATCGTGCCCCCGCTAGCTCGCGGCCTGGTCGCGGTAACCACCAAGGGGGCTGAAGCCGACCTCCAGCGGGCCGCCGCCGCCGGCCTGAACCTGGTGCGAGTGGCCGGCCACGTCTCGGCACCCTCCCTCTATGAGGCGGCCGACCGGGCCGGGATGCTGCTCTGGCAGGACATGCCCCTCCGGGGCGGCTACCACCGTGACGTCCGCGGCCAGGCGGCCCGCCAGGCCCGGGAGATGGTCGACCTCCTGGGACACCATCCCTCGGTCGTCGTGTGGTGCGGGCACGACGGTCCCGACCCGGTCGACAGGACCCGGGCCGCCCCCCGGCTGCTGGACCAGCAGAAGCCGACCTGGAACCGCACGGTGCTCGACCGGACGGTCCGCCGGGCCCTGGACCAGGCTGACCCGTCACGGCCGGTAGTCAGCCACTCCGGGGTGCTTCCCAACCTCCCCCGGCTGGACGATGCCGACAGTCATCTGTGGTTCGGCTGGTACAGCGGACGACGTGCCGACCTGGCCGCCTACCTGGACCGGATGCCCCGTGCGGGCCGGTTCGTGTCGGCGTTCGGATCCCAGTCGGTCCCCGAGGAATCGCCGGCCCTGTCCGACGGGACGCTGGACCCGGCCACCTGGCCTGACGTGGACCAGGAGCGCCTATCCGCCGTGTACGGGGCCGAAGCCGACGTGCTACTGCGTCGTTTCCCACCAGCCGACTACGAGGATCCCGGGTCGTGGGCGGCAGCCACCAGGCGCCACCAGGCCGAGCTGCTGCGGATCCAGGTGGAGGCCTTGCGCATCCGCAAGTACCGGCCCACCGGCGGTTTCGCCCTAGACCGCCTGCTGGACGTCGCTCCGGCCGTCTCCGGTTCGCTTCTCGACCACCAGCGGTCGCCCAAGCCCGCTTACGCCCAAGTAGCCGCCTCCTGCGCGACCACCATTGTGGTGGCCGACCCGCCCCTGTCAGACATTGCCCCACGGTCCACACTTCGTTTCCGGGTCCTGGTGGTCCACGACGGCCGGGTCCCGCTGAACCACGTCCGGGTCGACGCTGTCTTGACCGTGGCCGGGAAGGAGGAGTCCTGGTCGTGGGGCGGCCCGGTCGAGGCGGACTCGGTCACCCTGGTCGGCACCGTCGAACACCCGCTCGGTGACGCCACCGGCCCTGTCGACCTGGCCCTGCGTCTTGTCCGCCCGGCAGACGGCGTCGGCGCGGACAACGGCACGGAATCCGCAGGCCCCGGAGCGGTGGCCAACCAATACTCCGGACGCATCGGCGCCGGATAACCGACAGCCGCGGGACAAGGACGGGCCACGGCCCTCGATACCCGGAATCGGCCATCTAGACGGGAGATAACCCCGGAACCGTCCCATCTGCCTTGCGCTACCCTGCAGCCTGCGCCCGTCCCGACTACCGCCCACCGGTCGGGGCGAGACGGCCGAGGAGGGCCCCATGGCACAGACCACCGGACAGCGTTACCGCGTGGCTCCGGTGCGTTCCCGTGGGCGCGAGTGGCCGTTCCCACTGAACCTTTACCAGTCGGCCGTGGGCCGCAAGTGGGTCATGGCAGTCACCGGCCTAGGGCTTATCGCCTTCGTTCTCGCCCACATGGTCGGCAACCTCCACGTGTACGAGGGCCCGGCCCGCATGCACGAATACGCTGAGTCGCTACGCACCCTGGGCGGAGGCCTGGTTCCACAGGGCACCATTCTCTGGCTCCTCCGGTTAGGGCTCCTGAGCATGTTCGTGCTCCACCTCCACTCGGCCATCACCCTCAGTCGGATAAGCGGCAAGGCCAGCGAAAAGGCCGGCCGGATCAGCGGCGCCAAGAAATACGAGGGCGGTCGGGACCACGTGGCCGCCACGTACGCCAGCCGGACCATGCGCTGGACCGGACCGATCATCGCCCTGTTCGTCCTCTACCACCTAGCCGACCTGACCTGGGGCTGGTGGCTAGGGGACAACTTCGTCCCCGGCGACCCGTACCACAACGTCTCCGAGTCTCTGGGCAACCTTCCGGTGGCCGTGCTCTACGTAGTGGCCAACATCGCCCTGGCGTGGCACATCTTCCACGGCGCCTGGTCAATGTTCCAGAGCCTGGGGGTCAACAACCCGCGCTACAACCACCTACGACGTGCTCTGGCCACTGGGGTGGCCGGCCTGATCCTGGTCGGGAACCTGAGCTTTCCCCTCCTGGCCCAAGCCGGGCTCATTGACGAGGACGGACGGACCTGTCCTGTTGGCGAGGTCGAGGGCAACGCTTGCCTGGCAGACCAGGCCGCGGGCCACTAGGAGGACGCCGCCGTGAACTCACCCTCCCCGGCCTCCAGCCCGGCCCTGGACGCCAAGGTCCCCGCCGGCGCCATCGCCGACAAGTGGCAGAACCACAAGTTCTCCATGAAGCTGGTCAACCCCAACAACAAGCGTCGGTTCGACGTCATCGTGGTCGGCACCGGCCTGGCTGGCGCCTCGGCCGCCGCCTCGCTGGGCGAGCTCGGCTACCGGGTCAAGGCTTTCACCTTCCACGACAGCCCCCGACGGGCCCACAGCATCGCCGCCCAGGGCGGAATCAACGCAGCCAAGAACTACCCCAACGACGGCGACTCGGTCCACCGCCTCTTCTACGACACCGTCAAGGGCGGCGACTACCGGTCCCGCGAGGCCAACGTCCACCGCCTGGCCGAAGTCTCGGTCGACATTATCGACCAGGCCACTGCCCAGGGCGTCCCGTTCGCCCGCGACTACGGGGGCCTGCTGGACAACCGGTCGTTCGGCGGAGCCCAGGTGTCGCGTACCTTCTACGCTCGTGGCCAGACCGGCCAACAGCTCCTGATCGGTGCCTACTCGGCCCTGATGCGCCAGGTGGCGGCGGGGACCGTGGAACTACACAGCCGCTCCGAATTGCTTGAGGTGGTCAGGAAGGACGGCCGGGCCTGCGGGATCGTTACCCGCGACCTGCTGTCCGGCGAGGTCACCCCGCATTCGGCCCACGCCGTGGTGCTGGCGACCGGCGGCTACGGCAACGTCTACTTCCTGTCCACCAACGCCATGATGTGCAACGTCACTGCGGCCTGGAGAGCCCACAAGCAGGGAGCCTTCTTCGCCAACCCCTGCTACACGCAGATCCACCCGACGTGCATCCCGGTCAGCGACGACTTCCAGTCGAAGCTAACCCTGATGTCCGAGTCGCTCCGCAATGACGGCCGGATCTGGGTCCCCACGGCGTTCGACGACGCCCGGTCGGCGGGTGACGTCCCGGAGGTCGAGCGCGACTACTACCTGGAGCGTAAGTACCCGGCCTTCGGCAACCTGGTGCCCCGAGACGTGGCGTCCCGCAACGCTAAGACAGTGTGTGACGAAGGGCGCGGCGTCGGCCCGCTGAAGAATGGCGTGTACCTGGACTTCGCGGCGGCCATCGCCCGTGACGGCCTGGAAGCCATCTCGGCCAAGTACGGGAACCTGTTCGATATGTACCACCGGATCACCGGTGAGAATCCGTACGAGCAACCCATGCGTATCTACCCGGCCATCCACTACACGATGGGCGGCCTCTGGGTGGACTACCACCTGATGACTACGGTGCCCGGGCTGTACTGCATCGGCGAGGCCAACTTCTCCGACCATGGTGCCAACCGGCTGGGGGCCAGCGCCCTCATGCAGGGCCTGGCCGACGGTTACTTCGTGCTCCCGTACACCATCGGCGACGACCTAGCAGGCCTACTGGGCGAAGCAGCGGTGCCCACCGACGACCCGGTGTTCGCCGAGGCAGTCCGGGGAGTGGAGGACGAGCAGAAGCGCTGGTTGTCCATCAACGGAACCCAATCCGTCGACCACTTCCACCGAGAACTGGGTCGGATCGTCTGGGAGTACATCGGCATGGAGCGCAACCGATCCGGCTTGGAGAAGGCCCTGACCGAGATCCCGGCGCTCCGCGAGGAATTCCACCGCGACGTGCGGGTCTTGGGCAGTGCCGAGACACTCAACCAGTCGCTGGAGAAGGCCGGGCGGGTAGCCGACTTCTTCGACTTGGCCGAGCTGATGGCCCGGGATGCCCTAGAACGTGAGGAGTCGTGCGGCGGCCACTTCCGGGAGGAGCACCAGACGGCGGAGGGCGAAGCCCAGCGCGACGACGAGAACTTTGCCCATGTGGCGGCGTGGGAGTGGAACGGTGACGGCACCGCCCAGACCCGCCACCGCGAGGAGTTGGCCTTCGAGAACGTGGCGCTGGCACAGCGCTCCTACAAGTAGGGCTGCGGAGCCGGAAGGGGAGCCCGACATGTCCGGAGGACGCGGCGAGACCATCAACGTCACCCTGAAGGTGTGGCGCCAGGAGGGCCCCGACGTCGCGGGCCGGTTCGAGACCCACCACCAGGCCATCAGTACCGACGCTTCGTTCCTGGAGATGCTCGACCTGTTGAACGAACAACTCAACGACTCTGGCCAGGAGCCAGTGGCCTTTGAGAGCGACTGCCGGGAGGGCATCTGCGGGACCTGCGGCGTGATGATCAACGGTCGGGCCCACGGCCCGCAGAAGGCCACCGCCACCTGCCAGCTCCACATGAGGGAATTCCGGGACGGCGACGAGATCGTTATCGAGCCGTTCCGGGCCGCCGGCTTCCCCGTGGTACGCGATCTGGCCGTTGACCGCTCACCGCTGGACCGGATCATTGAAGCCGGGGGGTTCATCTCGGTGAACACGGGAGCGGCGTCGGACGCCAACTTGACCCCGGTTCCCAAGGCGGCCGCCGACCAGGCCTTCGACGCCGCAGCTTGTATTGGTTGCGGGGCCTGCGTGGCCGCCTGCCCCAACTCGGCCGCCCAGCTTTTTACCTCGGCCAAGGTCGGCCATCTCGGCCTGCTGCCCCAGGGCCAGCCGGAGCGGTGGAGCCGGACCGAGTCCATGGTGGAGGCCATGGAAGAGTTCTTCGGCTCATGTACCAACCACGGCGAGTGCTCCGAGGCCTGCCCCAAGGAGATCTCCCTGGACTTCATAGCCTTCATGAACCGCGACTACATGAAGGCCAAGGTCAAGAACCGGGCCCTGACCGGCCAGCACTAGCCGAACCTCCCGGCAGCTTGGAACGCCACCGGTTGACAACACGGGTCCGGGGCCTCCCCGGCCCGGTCAGGCCCGACCCAGGTGGGCTAGTAGGTGGGGCAAGAGGTCGGGAACCAGCCCGTCCGGAAACTCGTGGCCTAGGCCCTCGACCAGCCACAGTTCAGACCCCGGAATTCCATCGGCTAGAGCCAGGGCATGTTCTACTTGGAAGACTGGATCGGCGGTCCCGTGCACAACGAGGGTGGGCATCGCTATCTCCCCTAGCCGGTCCAGGCGCGAAGACGAGGAGTTGACCGCTGGACCGTGCCCTGATTCCGGGTACCAGTACCGCGCCACCTCGTCTATGGCCACCCGGAGCCGGTCTCCGGTAGCCACCGGGTAGCGAGTCCCGGCGAACATCTCGTCCAGCTCTACCACCCAGGCCGCCCGCTGCTGCGGGGTGGTGGGCGGCGGGGCGAACAGCCGCTCGGCCATCCGGTCGACTAGCCAGTTAGTGGCCGAGGGAAGGCGGTCATCGCCCAGGCCGGGCGTCGAGGACACCAGCGTGAGGGTGTTCACCCGGCCGGGATGGTCGAGAGCCAGGACCTGCGCCACCATGCCGCCCATCGATCGACCAACCACGTGGGCCCGGTCGATCCCGTGCTCGTCGAGGACAGCCAGGGCGTCGTCGGCCAGGTCGTCGAGGGTGTAGCCCACGTCGGACGAGACCTTGGTAGACAGGCCACAGTCCCGGTGGTCATAGCGAACTACCCGGAGGCCGTGGTCCACCAGGGGACCGATGAGTTCCGGCGTCCATCGGGTGCAGTGGGAGTCGGCACCGGATACCAGCAGGACGGCGGGGTCCCTAGGCGACCAGTCCGGAGCAGGATCGAAGACCTCGGAGAACAGCTCGATGCCCTGCGGTGTCGCGGTGTCGGCCATCGGCCGAGGGTAACGCCGGCCACCTGAACGACCCGCCAGGGGAGGCCCCGGCACCGGCCGGTCGCCCAATGCCGCCCCGGCTAGCGTCGCCGCCGTGCCCCACCGCCACCCCGTGAAGGTCCGCTTCTACGAGCTCGACCCGTACGGACACCTCAACCACAGCGTCTACGTGCAGTTGTTCGAGACGGGGCGGGTGGAGCTGCTGGACGAGGTGGGCCTCGGCCTCCACGACTTGGAGGACGAGGGCTTCCGTTTCGTGGTCACCCAGATCGCCACAAGGTTCCTGGCCTCCGCTGTGGGCGGGGACGCCCTGGTCGTCGAGACGGAAGTGCTCGAGATCCGCCGTGCCTCGTCGCGGTGGGGACAGCGCATCATGAGGGGTGACGAGGTCCTGGCCACCCAGGAGGTGGTGGCCGCGGTTACCGGCACCAGTGGACGGCCCGTGAGATTGCCCGAGACCATGGTGGAGCGTCTGACCTCGTACCTGGTCGTCGCTCCGACGAGCTCCCCGGAGCGGGAGGGCTGATGCCGGCGCCTGGGGCGCAGGGCCGCCTCCTCCAGGCCGCCCTCCAGATGGTTCGGGGGGCCTTCATGGGGGCCGCCGACGTGGTTCCCGGAGTCTCGGGTGGCACCGTTGCCCTACTGCTCGGCATCTACGACCGGCTGATCGGGGCCGTGGACACCGGGGCCCGTGCCCTGGGATGCCTGGTCCGCGGCGACGTGCGGGGCGCGGCCCGCCGGTCGGCAGAGGTTCCGTGGGGATTCGTGTTGCCCCTTTTGACTGGTCTGCTGACCGCCGTCGCCGTGTTGGCCGGTGTGATAGAGCAGGCGCTGGTCGATTATCCGGAGTCGATGGCCGGCCTGTTCACCGGCCTCGTGTTGGCCTCGATCCTCATCGCCCGCCGGGACGTGGCGTGGACCAGACTCCGTGCGACCACCGTGGTTTTCGTCGGGATAGTCCTTTTCGCCGTTCTCGGGCTGAAGGGTGCCCCGGTTATCGATCCCTCCCCCGTGGTCCTGTTCGCCTCGGGAGCCGTGGCCATATGCGCCATGGTGCTCCCGGGGATCTCCGGCTCATTCCTCCTTCTCATGGTGGGCATGTACGGCACCATGATCCAGGTGGTCGACGACCGAATGGTGGCCGATGCAGCAGTCTTCGGCGCTGGGGCCATCGTCGGGCTGGCCTGCTTCTCGACGCTGCTGGCCCGCCTACTGGCCCGACGGCATGACGACGTGCTAGCCGTGATGGTCGGCCTGCTGGTGGGTTCGCTCCGGGTCCTCTGGCCATGGCCCCACGGGGTCGGCGTAATCAGCCGCCATGCTGAGGAGGCAGTGGCCGGTACCGCCCTGGGTTGGCCGGAAGCCGCCGGCGGCCTAGTGGGGCCGACACTGCTCGCCACCCTGTCCCTGGTCGTCGTCCTCGCCGTCGACCGCCTAGCCCGGGGTCGGCTTCAGGCCGGAGATTGAGGTAGCCCGTCCGGGACGGGGACCACCGTCTCGACCCACCCGAACCCGGGACGGCCGTCGATGGCCACCGGGCCCAGCGTCCGGTCGACATGAATAGCAGGGCGACCACCGTCGGCGACCAGCACCGGTGTCCGACCCACCGGTTCTCCCGTGGAGATCGCTCTGCCGGCCCACCACGTGCCGTCGTCGAGGCGCGCCCGCACGCCAGTCCACGGTCCGGACCACGGATCTCCGCCTGCATTCTGGTAGTCCCACCACCCCCAGCCGTCCACAGGGATCGCCCGGTCAGCAATCAGGACCTCGCCGACTACCCGACAGGGCACGGAGTCCCCGGCCGGTAGTTCGCCGACCGCCTCACCGCCCAGGTCAAGGCCGACGGCGAGGCGGTCGCCCCGAAACTGGTGGTCGGTTCCGCCCCGCCAGGCGTCCTCCGGATCGGTGACGGCCACACCGAAGGCCTCAAGGCCGACACTTACGTGGAGACCGGGCTCCTCCACCACCACCTCGGCCCACAGGCCAGACGACCGCACCTCCAGGCCGGACGACCGGGGCGGCGGTACAGCGTGGTCGGTGACCAGCACCGTGGGCTCTCCGACGGCCACCAGGCCACACCAGAACCAGGCCGGGCCCTCGTCGTGGACGGCTAGGCGGACGTGGCCACCTGACGTACGGTCGGGGGACCACCACGCCAGCCGATGGCACCGCATGCTCGCCGTCGCCCGTTCTGCCTCAGCCGAAAGGTGGATAGAGATCGGCATCCGGATCGGGTTGAGAGGCCTCCACGTCAGCTGTGACCAGGGGGTATAGGTCAGCCGGGGTGTCCCGGGGACAGGCCCAATCGATCTCGTCGGCCACCCCAGCCAACTCAGCGAAGGGGCGCAGGAAGGTCAGGTAGACGTAGGCCCCGCAGGCGATCCGCTGGTCCCGGTCCATAGCCACGATGTCCCGGTAGTGGCGGCGTTGCGCAGCCCTGGCGGCCGACGCCACGATGTCCATTTCGTCGTCAGAGACCGGTACCAGTGGCTGGCCGGGTCCTACGCCGTCCGAAGTGAACAGGGCGAACCCCGACAGGTGGTCGAGATAGTCCTCGGGCGTCGAGACCGTGGTCCCGAAGTCGGTGATTCGGACCTCCACCCCGGGGTCGAGGACAAGAACCGCCGTGAGGCTGCCGTGGGGGACGGCGGCGGCCACCGATGACCAGGCCAGGTCACTCTCGGCCAGCCGGAAGTAGTCGCGAATGATCACCGTACGACCGTCGTCTAGGTGGTACGGGCCGGTGTCCCCGTGCCCAACCCGGGTGTCGAAATAGAGCAGGAAGAGATGGTTGATAATGGTGGCGTTGGCCCGCCGGATCCGGTCCCGACGCCCGTCATCCACTGTTGTGGCCGCCGCCACCAGCGCCGACACCGTGTCCTCGTCGAACACGTCGAGGCGGTCGCCCACCTCGGCGGCGTGAAGGTGGTCGCCGCCCCTGTAGGCCCGTGACGTCCGGGCCCAGAAGTCCAGCACCGTGTGAGCACGGTCTAGCGCGTTCGGGGCGTCGTCCACCGAGGGATCTACCGCCCGTAGGACGTTGCGTCCGATGAGGAAGAAGTTGGCCACGCCCCAAAGAAACACCGAGTTGGCCTGGCAGCCGGGACGCCGGGCCGCCACCCCGATCTCCTCCGGTTCCATAGCCGCCGTGATGACGGCCACGGCGTCCGGGTAGCGGAGGAAGGCCTCGACGCAGGACACCATCACGTAGGGCGTGACCGGGATGAGCTGCGAGGAGTAACCGGTCCGCTCAGCGACCAGCTGGCGGGTGATCGGGTTGATGGTGGCCAGCCACCCGTTCACCTGGTCGCGCCGGGCCGGGACACCGTCCTCGGCGCGACCGGGGACGACGTCGGTAGTCATCCCCCGACCAGGCGGACCACGCCGTCGGGCCCGGTGGCGTCCAACTCCACCTCGGCACCCTCGTCCGGCTCCTCGGACAGGACGGCGGCCACCACCCCTGGGACCCGGTATTCCCGGCTGACGATCCCGATGTGGCTTCGGATCGTCCCCCCGGTGCACACCACGCCGGCTAGCTCGTCGAAGATTGGTCCCAGGAACGTGGCACCGGCGTCTCTGACAACAGCCACCAGCCCATCGGCTCCTGCGTCCATCAGGCCCAGCACGTCGTCGGGTCCCTCCAAGCGGACCCACCGCCCGCGGGCCGTGCCGAAGTCGTAGGTCTTCTGCCCTCGACCGACCTCCGACACCGTTCCCCTCCTGCGGTTCCACCATGGGCCGGACCCGTGGAGGCCCACCCCAGCGGTGGCCGGCACCGTAGCGTCTACCACCCGGTACACGACCAGTGGGCTCGTCGGGCCATCACGGCCGACCAGGTCGGGACCTAGGCTCCCGGACCGTGGCCGAACCGTTGTCCGACGCCTGGATCGCCGCCCTGGACACCGCGGTCGCCGAACACCCCGGGCTCCAGGAGGCCGCCGCCGCCATGACCCTCGTATTGGAGTACTCGACCTCCGGTGGACCCACCTGGCATGTGGTGTTCGACCACGGTTCGGTCCGGGTAATCGCTGGACCAGCCGACCATCCCGACCTGCGGTTCGCCACTGACCCGGCTACAGCCCGGGCCCTAGCCGCCGGCACGCTGGATCCCCTACGGGCCGTGATCGACGGTGACCTGACTCTCGGAGGCGACCCCCGCCTCCTGGTTGAGCACCGTGCCGTGTTCGACGGCTTAGGCGACGTGTTCGCCGTCGCCCGGGAGCCCTGAGCCGAACCGTTGCCCGGTTGGCAGGTACCTTTCATACATGGCCCAGCTCATGCGGATCTGGTTGAAGCCCGTAAAGGGCGAACCCCTGCAAGAGGTGGAGCACGCCTCCGTACGGTCGAACCACGGCCTGGTCGGAAACGCCGAACGGGGTGGCCCCCGTCAGGTCACCGTGCTGTCCGCCGAGGACTGGGAGGCCGCCAACGCTGAGGCCGACGCCGAACTGGACCCGTCGGCCCGCCGGGCCAACATTCTGGTCACCGGCCTGGGCGACCTGGTCGAGTCCACCGGGCGGGTGCTGCGAGTCGGCGGGGCCCGAATCCAGGTAACCGGCGAAACCCGGCCGTGCGGCCTCATGGACGCCGCCCATCAGGGGCTGCGGGCTGCCATGGAAGTCGGTTGGCGGGGGGGCGTGCACGGCATCGCCTTGAACGACGCTGATCTGGCCGTCGGTGACGAGGTGTCCTGGGAGAGCTGAGGCCGACCAGAACAGGGTCCGACGGCCTAACCACTCAAATCAAGCCGAGGCCGCGCACCATGTCCCGTTCGGCGGCCAGCTCGGCTACCGAGGCGTCGATCCGCTGCCGGGAGAACCCGTCGACGTCCAGACCCTGCACGATGGAGTAAGCGCCGTCGGTGCAGGTGACCGGAAACCCGCAGAGCAGGCCATCGGGTACACCGTAACTTCCGTCCGACGGCACGCCCATGGTGACCCAGTCGTCGTCTGGTGTCCCGAGCACCCAGTCGTGGACATGGTCGATGGCCGCGTTGGCCGCCGAGGCAGCGCTGGAGGCACCGCGTGCCTCGATAATGGCCGCGCCTCGCTGCTGGACGGTGGGGATGAACTGGTCCTCTAACCAGGCCTGGTCGTCTACCGCCTCGGCAGCGCTGGTCCCGCCTACCCGACAGTGGAAGAGGTCCGGGTATTGGGTGGCCGAGTGGTTACCCCAAATGGTCATTCGGGTGACGTCGTTGACCGACACACCGAGGCGTTGGGCAACCTGGGTCAGAGCCCGATTGTGGTCTAGGCGCATCATGGCCGTGAACCGCTCGTTCGGAACGTCCGGTGCGCTGTTCATGGCGATCAGGCAGTTGGTGTTAGCCGGGTTCCCGACCACCAGCACGCGAAGGTCATCAGCCGCCCGGTCGTTCAACACCCGACCCTGTCCGGTGAAGATGGCGCCGTTGGCCTCCAGGAGGTCCTGGCGCTCCATGCCCGCGGACCGGGGCCTGGAACCGACCAGCAGGGCGATGTTGACGCCGTCGAAGGCCAGGCTCGGGTCGTCGGTAGGTACCAAGCCGTCGAGGAGAGGGAAGGCGCAGTCGTCCAATTCCATGGCCACTCCCTCGAGGGCCCCCATGGCCGGAGGAATCTCCAGCAAATGGAGGGCCACCGGCTGGTCGGGCCCTAGGAGGTGGCCACTGGCGATACGGAAGACGAGGCTGTAGCCGATCTGACCGGCGGCTCCGGTGACGGCAACTCGGACGGGACGGGGGCTCACGGAAGACTCCTCGGGGGGCTCGGGCCTGTGGTCCGAGGCTACCGACGCCACCCGGAGCGGTCGTCACCGCGATGGGGTGACGGGTGGCTCAGGATCGCAGAAACACCTCATCGGACCGCGTGAAGTGGGCCACGAAGCTGGCCGGGAGGACCGGTCGGTGTCCGTCCTCGACGAGGATCTGGCTGGTATAGGCGGCCAGTCCGGCCCGCTTCCGGGCCATCCACGCCGCACCGTCCAGTCGGTCGGACAGTGGGAACCGGACCGCCCGATCGAAGGGAATGGCCGGATTACCGGGATCGTCCCAGTTCCAAGACCACACCGGGAATGAGAACACGGGTACCCCAAGTACGGCACAGGCCTTGAGGGCCGCCCGGCCGCAGGTGTCGTGGTCGGGGTGGCCATCGGCCTCCCAGGGGGCCAGACAGGCTGCCGCCCCCTCCAGGAAGGAGAGGAGGCCTTCCACAAGGCGGTCGGCGTGGTCCGTGGTGTCCCCGTCGGGGAGCGACAGCCGGTGGCGGTCGGCCACGATCCCGGCTGCCGTGTAGGCGGCAGCCGTCTCGGCCAAACGCCGGTCCACTAGTTGGCGTCGTCCGGCATCGTCCAGATGAGGGTGGGACATCTCGCCGTCGGTCACCGCCACCACCCGAACCTCCGTCCCGGCATCCGAGGCGGCGGCCAGAGTGGCACCGGCGGCCAGGAGTTCGTCGTCGGGATGGGGCGCTACCAGCACCAGGGGACCTGACGGAGGCCACGGGTCGGCCACGGTTGGCAACCCGGCGATCACGGCATCCCACTCAGGGGCCGTTCGTCCGACCATCGGGTCGATGGGATCTCGGTGAGGTTCGACGCCGGTCACCGGGTCATCCCTTCCCGGCTGGTCCCGGGGAGCGGGTGCCGCCCAACCAGGAGCGGTAGAGGCCGGAATAAATCTCGCCCCGGGCCACCAACTCGTCATGACTCCCCTGTTCGGCGATCCGGCCGGCGTCGAAGACCAGCACTAGGTCGGACCGTTCGGCGGTCGAAAGTCGGTGGGCCACGCTGACCGTCGTTCGTCCGGCGGCCAATCGCTCTAGGGCCCGCTCCAGAGTGGTCTCGGTCTCCGGGTCAACGGCCGAAGTGGCCTCGTCCAGGACTAGCAGGCCTGGGTCAGCTAGGTGGGCCCGGGCCAGGGCCACCAACTGCCGCTCACCGACCGACAACGACTCGCCACGTTCCCCTACCCGGGTATCCAGGCCAGCTCCCAGGCCGTTCACCCAGTCCGTCAGGTCCAGGGCGTCGAGGGCGGCCTCCACATCACCCGTCGTGGCGTCGGGACGACCAAACCGGACGTTCTCGGCGATCGACGTGTCGAACAAGAACCCGTCCTGGGGAACCATCCGTATGGCCCGACGCCGGTCCTCGGCTGACACGTCGCGTAGGTCCACGCCGCCGACCAGCACCCGACCTGAGGTGGGGTCGGCCAACCGGGCCATCAGCTTGGCCAGCGTGGTCTTGCCCGATCCTGTCTCGCCGACCACAGCCACCGAGGCCCCAGCGGGTAGGGATACATCGATGCCGTGGAGGACCCGGCCGCCCTGGCGGTAAGCGAAGTCAACGGCCTCCACTCGAACGCCCAGGGCCCCCGTTGGCAGTGGCACCGTGGTGGACGGCTCGACCACTTCCACTTCAGTGTCCAGGACGTCCAGGATCTTCCACCAGCCGGCCAAGGCGGTCTGGGTCTGGTCCAGCACCTCACCCATCTCGGTGATGGGCACCACCAGCAGGTTGCAGAGGAAGACAAAGGCCACAAGCTCACCCGAGGTCACCCCCCAGGCGCCACCCCACCACACCCCGGCTCCGACGACCGACGCGATGGCTGTCACCCCGAACACGTCGGTGAGGGGAAGAACCAGGGAGAAGTAACGGGCGGCCACCATCTGCTGGTCGTACTGGGCATCAATGACCCCGTGGACTCGACGGCGCATCCGCTCCCGATAGCCGTAGGCCCGAACCACCTCGACACCGTGGACCGACTCGGACACCACGCCCAGGGTGTCTGACACCCGGGTTCGGAGATTGTCGTAGGCCACAAGCTGTCTGGACTGCATCCACCGCAGCACGGGGAGCAACGGGAGGTGAAACAGCAGCACCACGAGGGTGAGCTGCCACGAGTACACGGCCATGATGACCAGCACAGCTACCACCTGGACCGAGTCGATAATCCAGGCAATGGCCCCCCACTGGGCGAACTGGGTGAGTGTCTCGACGTCGCTAGTGACCCGTGCGGTGAGCACCCCTTTCTTGGAGGCCGTGTGCTCGGCCAGGCTGAGCCGGTGCAGGTGCTCGAAGGTGCGTACCCTCAGGCCCAGCAGGACATTCTCGGCGGTCCGGACAAGCCGGAAGTAGGTGATCTTCCCGACGAAGATGCTGCCCACCACCAGCGCAGCGGCCACCGCGCACAAAACCACCGCCCGGCCCAACCGGACCCCGTCGGCGGTGATCGACACGTCCATCACGACCTGGATGAGCAGAGGGATCAGCAACTTCCCTCCGGCCACCGCCAACGCCATGGCCGCGGTGTACAGGGCCCCGTCGCGCAGTTCCGGGGAAGCCGCCATACCCCTCCGGAGCACGGCGATCGCACCGACCCCGTCAATCCTCCGGGAGTCCACGTCGGTCATCGTGGGCCTCCGGCCATCTCGTAGGCCCGGGCCAGGGCCGCGTACGACTCGACCTCGAGCAGCTCGTCGTGGGTCCCAGAAGCGGCGATCCGCCCACCCTCGAGGAAAAGAACCCGATCGGCCAGCCGGATGGTGGCCATTCGGTGGGCAATAACCAACAGCGTCGGTGGCCCGTCGAACCCGACCGACCTCCCACCAACCAGGTCCCCTCCGACCGGTCGCCGCAGCGATTCGAGGATCCCCGCCTCGACGACTGGGTCGACGGCTGAGGTGGCGTCGTCGAGCACGAGGACGGCGGGTCGCCGGAGCAAGGCCCGGGCTATGGCCAGGCGCTGCCGCTGCCCGCCGGACAGCGTCATGCCCCGTTCGCCGACCACCGTCTCCAGGCCGGCCGGCAGCTCGGCCACGAAGCTGTCGGCCGAGGCGGCGGTCAGGGCCCGAGCCAGCTCGTCGTCGTCGACTTCGATCCCAAGGACGAGGTTGGCCCGTACCGAGTCGGCAAACAAGAAGGTCTCCTGGAGGACCGTGGCCACCGACCGGGTCACCCCCTCGGGACCCAGAGCCGATGTCGCCACCCCACCGACCCGCACCTCTCCGACCGTCGGCGGCACGAGGCCGGCCAGTAGAGCGACGGCCGTGCTCTTTCCAGAACCGGTAGCCCCCACCAGGGCCACGGTCTCGCCGGGGTCCAGCCGGAGGTCGAGGTCGGAGAGGACGGGTGGTCCGCCAGGGTAGGAGAAGCCCACGGCATCGAACTCGACGACCACCGGCTCAACCGCCCCGGAGCCCCCTGGTGTCGAACCGGTCAACTCGTCAGCCACCGGACCTGGGCGGAGTTCCGTCGGTTCAGCCAGCACCCGGTCGATGCGATCCATGGCCACCACCGACCGGGGCATTTCCTGGAACATGTAACCCAGGATCTCCATGGGCAGGGTGAGGATGCTGAACAGAGACATGGCCTGGACCACGTCGCCAATCGACACCGAACCTCCGTCCACCAGCCACGCCCCGACCAGCAGCAGGACGACGATCCCTAGCTGGGGCAGCGAGTAGTACAACGGCGCATAGTCCGACCGGATCCGACCCGCCGCCAACCGGTGCTCCCGGAGCCTCGATGCTGCTTCGGCGAACCGGTCCACCTCAAGGCGTTCCCGACCCAGTGTCTTGACGACCAGAACCCCATCGAGGCTCTCGTGGGCAATCCCTGAGATCTCACCTACCGCCGCCTGACCACGCGCCGCCGGTACTTCCACTGCACGGATAAACCGGCGGTTCAGGACGGTCAGGGTGGGAAACATCACCACAGCGACCAGGGCAAAGAGCGGGTGGACAACCAGCAAGCTGACCAGCGCGGCCACTGCCAGCATGACTACCGACATCGAGAAGGCCAGCGGCTTGAGCATCGACGTGGCTACCTCCACGTCGGCGTCGGCGTGGGCCAGCAGCTGTCCGGCCGGGCGGGAGCGGTGAAAGGACAGAGGGACGTCCAGGAACTGGTCGGTGACGGCAAGGCGCCATGTCCGCTGGGTACGGACGGTGGCCAGCATGTTGAACCACCGCCGGGTCATGATCGAGACGCCCCGGATCACCCCCAACGCGGTGACGGAGGCCACGGCAACCAGTAGCGACTGACGCGACACACCGTCGCCGTCCAGCCCTGGGACGATCACCTCGTCGGTCACCCGACCCACAACCACCGTGAACCCCACTACGGCAAGGGCGAAGACGTTGGCCCCCATGATGCCAAGGGCGTGGGCTCCCGGATGGGCTCGAAACGACCGGCGGACCAGGCGCCAGCCGCGCCGCATCACGCTTTCCGGAACGGTCCCGCCCCGCCGGTCCGGCTTCTCGTTCAGTGGCCGGTACTCAGAGCCGGTCAGCCACGGCCGAGGCGAATTCCGAGCATGAAACCTCGGTGGCCCCGTCCATGAGCCGGGCAAAATCGTAGGTCACGACCTTGTCGGTGACCGCTGTCTCTACGGCCCGCACGATGTCGTCGGCGGCCTCCTGCCAGCCGATGTGCTCGAACATGAGAACGCCGGACAGCAGCACGGACGACGGGTTGACCTTGTCCTGACCGGCGTACTTGGGTGCGGTGCCGTGGGTGGCCTCGAAGATGCCGTGTCCGGTGACGTAGTTGGCATTCCCGCCCGGGGCGATACCGATGCCCCCTACCTGGGCGGCCAGGGCGTCGGACAGATAGTCGCCGTTGAGGTTCATGGTGGCGATCACGTCGAACTCCGATGGGCGGGTCAGTACCTGCTGGAGGGCGATGTCGGCGATGGTGTCCTGGACGAGGATCCGGTCGCCGGGATCGCCGTCGCAGTCGTCCCACCCGACGGCCACATCTGAGAACTCCTCCTTGACCAGCTCGTAGCCCCACTTCTGGAAGGCACCCTCGGTGAACTTCATGATGTTGCCCTTGTGGACCCAGTGGACCCGGGGGCGGCCGCGGTCCACCGCGTATTGCAGGGCGGCTCGTTGCAGGCGCTGGGACCCGGTTTTGGAGATGGGCTTGATGCCGATTCCGGAGTCCTCGCGGATCTGCCAGCCGAAGGCGTCCTCTAGCAGCTCTCGCAAGCGGAGGGCCTCGGGCGTCATGGCCTCGACCTCGAGGCCGGCGTATATGTCTTCGGTGTTCTCCCGGAAGATCACCATGTCGACTAGCTCGGGGTGCTTGACCGGCGACGGCACGCCCTGGAACCACCGCACCGGGCGGAGGCACACGTAGAGGTCCAGGATCTGGCGGAGGGCAACGTTGAGGCTGCGGAAGCCCCCACCGATCGGGGTGGTGAGCGGCCCCTTGATGCCGATCAGGTACTCGGTGAACGTCTCGACGGTCTCTCGGGGCAGCCATTCACCGGTCTCGTTGTAGGCCTTCTCCCCGGCCAGCACCTCCATCCACTCGACGGTGTGGCCGTACCTGGCTGCCGCTGCGTCGAGTACCAGCCGGGCTGCTGGCCAGATGTCGACACCGGTGCCGTCTCCTTCGATGAACGGGATGATCGGATCAGTGGGAACGGCAAGGACGCCGTCGGCACCCATGGTGATCTTTCCTGTCATTCCTCCGACCCTACCGATTCGGGGTCGCGCTGCATCCAGCGGACGGGGGTCTGACCGGTGGGCATCGGCAGGTGTTGGACATGGTCGGCGGACCGCCGACCATCAGTCCGCCTTGGCGTCAGCGCGCTCGGCAGCTTCGACCGTGTTGCGCAGCAGCATGGCCACGGTGGTTGGCCCCACCCCACCCAGCCGGGGAGTGATCCAGGACGCCACCTCACCCACCGACTCGTCCACGTCAGCCAGCAGCTTCCGGCCCTCCCAGGAGATGCCGCCGCTGACCACCACGGCCCCTGGCTTCACCATGTCCGGCTGCACAAACGATGGCACGCCGAGGGCGGCCACCACGATGTCGGCCTCCCGGGTCAGGTCGGCTAGGTCGGGTACCGCCGAGTGCACCACGGTGACCGCCGCGTTGGCTCCCGGGGCCTTGGTCGTCAGGAGCAGGGACAACGGCCGGCCTAGGGTCGGGCCGCGTCCGATGACTACCACGTGCTTCCCGCTGACATCGATGTCGTAGTGAACAAACAGGGCCTGGATGCCGGCCGGCGTGCACGGCACAGGGCCTTCCTCCTGGAGGACCAGCTTGCCGAGGTTGGTGGGATGTAGGCCGTCCGCGTCCTTGGCTGGATCCATGGCCGAGAGCGCGGAGTTGAAGTCGAAGCCGTCGGCTACCGGATGCTGGATGATGTAGGCGTGGATGGCCGGATCCCCGTTGAAGGCGGCCACCGCCTCGTCGAGGGCCTCCACGGGGTCATCGGCCTCCACCTGGATGTGATGCGAGACCATGCCAACCGACTCGCATGTCTCGTGCTTCTTGCGGACGTAGCCGGCACTGGCCCCGTCGTCGCCGACGAGGATGGTGCCCAGACCGGGTGTGGTACCAGCAGCTCTTAGCGCGTCGACCCGGGTCCGGACGTCGTCCAGGACGGCTTCGGCCACCGGTCCACCTGCGAGGAGTTGTGCGCTCATGGGTGGTGACGCTAGCCGCCGCCGATCCCGACCCCGCCGGCTGCTCAGTGGCGAAAATGCCGCTCGTCGGTGAAGACCATGGCCATGCCATGGGCGTCGGCCGCCGCCACCACCTCGTCGTCACGCAACGAGCCCCCGGGCTGCACCACGGCGGTAACCCCGGCGTCGGCCGCGGCGTCCAGGCCGTCCCGGAACGGGAAGAAAGCGTCGCTGGCGCACGCCCCGCCGATTGCCCGACCGGCCGCCTTCTCGGCGGCGATCCGGCCGGCGTCCCGACGGTTCTGCTGGCCGGCCCCGATGCCTACCGCACACCGGTTCTTCACGAGCACGATGGCGTTGGAGCTCACCCGGGCGACTACCCGCCAGGCGAACTCCAGGTCGTCCCACTCGGCTCCGGTGGGTTCCCGTTTAGTCACCACCCGCCAGACGGACGGTTCGGCCACCAGGTCGTCGGCTGTCTGGACCAGGAGCCCACCGTCGATGCCTCGGACGTCCAACTCCGGCCAGCCGGGGGGGCCAGCCTCGAGGACCCGCAGGTTCTTACGCTCGCCGAGGAGGGCTAGGGCGTCTGGCTCGTAGGCGGGCGCCACCACGACCTCGGTGAATACCTCGGACAGGGCCTCGGCCATGGCCGGCGTGACCGGACGATTCACGGCCACCACCCCGCCGAAGGCCGACATCGGATCGCACTGATGGGCCGAGAGGTAGGCATCAGCGATGTCGGAGCCGACCGCCGCACCGCACGGGTTGGCGTGCTTGACGACTACTGCACACGGTTCGTCACCCAGGCGGTGCACGAGCCGCCACGCCGCCTCGGTGTCAAACAGGTTCAGATATGACATGGCCTTCCCACCGTGCACCACGGCGGTGTCCCACCATCCGGAGGAGCCGGCAGCCCGGTAGCGGGCGCCCGCCTGGTGCGGGTTCTCGCCGTACCGGAGGTCATGGACCCGGTCCAGGGCCAGATGCAGGGACGGCTTGAGCAGGTCGTTGGCATGATCCGACGATGGGTCCTCATCGAACCAGGCCACGATGGCCGCGTCGTAGGCCGCTGTGTGGGCGAAGGCCGATCGGGCCAGCCGCCGTCGGGTGGCGTCGGACAGGGAGCCGACGGCCCGGATCTCGTCGAGAACCGTCCGGTAGTCGGCCGGATCGACGACCACGCCCACGTGAGCGTGGTTCTTGGCCGCTGCCCGGACCATGGTCGGACCGCCGATGTCAATGAACTCGATCCCGGGGTCCGACATGAACGGGTAGAGATTCCCAACCACCAGATCGATGGGCACGATGCCCCGGGCTTCCAGGTTGGCCAGGTGCCCGGGATCGGATCGGTCGGCCAGGATCCCACCGTGAATCGCCGGGTGCAGCGTCTTAACCCTGCCCCCAAGAATCTCCGGGGCCCCGGTGACCTCGCCGACCTCCACCACGGGCACGCCCTCGTCGGCCAGAACCGAGGCCGTACCCCCGCTGGAAACCAGCTCCCAGCCCGCTTCGACAAGACCGCGTGCCAGGTCTGCGATACCAGTCTTGTCATGGACAGATAGCAGGGCCCGCTTCGGGACGGGGCTCACGCCGGGGCTCCTTCGGGGGCGACGGCATCTATGGGCGGTTCCCCAGCCAGGATCGCACGGATGGTGTCGACGTAGAGACGTCGCTCCACCACTTTGATCCGCTCGTGGAGGGAGGCCTCGTCGTCGTCGGGCAGCACGGGCACGGTCTCGTGGGCCAGGATCGGCCCGCTGTCCACCTCCAGGGTGGCCCGGTGCACCGTGCAGCCGCTCACCGTGGCACCGTCGGCCAGCGCGTCGGCCACGGCATGCCAGCCCGGGTAGGCGGGGAGCAGCGCTGGGTGGGTGTTCAGGATGCGACCTGCGTACCGGTCGTACACGGGTTGGCCCAAGACGGTCCCAAATCCAGCCATCGCCACCAGGGTGACGCCTCGCTCCTCCAGTAGGTCGGTCAGGCGCAACGTGTAGCCGTCGCGGTCGAAATCGTCGCCGAAGCTGTCCCGGCAGACCACCACGGCCTCCACGTCGTGTCCGGCCGCCTTCTCCATGGCAGGGCAGGGACGGTCTGAGACGACCAGGGTGATCGGCAGGCCAGCCTCAACCATGGCATCCAGGATGGACCCGGTCCCTGATACCAGCACCGCCAACGACATGCCGGCGACCGTACCAGCGGGCCACCGTGGCCCGACCGTGGGTTCGCCGGTCCGGAGGTGGCCCGGTCAGCCAGACGCGTAGCCGACAGGCCCCGATCCAACCTGATGCGTAGCCGGTTGGCTCCTAGAGTTCGGCGACGATGCCGGCCATCAGTTCCCCGGCCTCGGTGGGGTTCAAGCCCACCTGGACCCCTGCTTCGCGGAGGGCGTCCATCTTGGCCGCCGCCGTGCCCTTGCCGCCCGAGACGATGGCTCCGGCGTGTCCCATCTTCTTGCCGGGTGGGGCCGTCACGCCGGCCACATAGGCCGAGATGGGCTTGGTCATCCGGGTGGCGATGAACTCGGCGGCCTCTTCCTCGGCCGAGCCTCCGATCTCGCCGATCATCATCACAGCCTTTGTGTCGGGATCGGCCTCAAAGGCCGCCAGGCAGTCGATGAACGACGTGCCGGGCACGGGATCCCCCCCGATACCAACGCACGTCGTACACCCGATGCCCTTCTCCCTGAGCTCGTACAGCGCCTGGTAGGTCAGGGTGCCGGAGCGGCTCACGATGCCCACCGGGCCGCCCGGCAGGGCGATGTGCCCGGCCGTGATGCCGATGTTGCATTGGCCCGGCGAGATGATCCCCGGACAATTGGGACCTAGTAGGCGGACCTGGGGATGGTCACGGCGAAGTCGGTTGTAGAAGTCGGCCTCGTCGTGGGCGGGAACGCCCTCGGTGATGGCCACGATGAACTCGACGCCCCCCTCGGCTGCCTCGATCACGGCGCCATGAACCCCGGCGGCCGGGATGAAGACGCACGACGCGGTGGCGCCCGTCTCGGCCACCGCCTCAGCCACCGTGGCAAAGACGGGAATGCCGTCCACGTCGGTACCGGCCTTCCTCGGGTTGGTCCCGGCCACCACCCGGGTTCCGTAGTCCCGGTTCAGGAGGCCGTAGTAGCGACCCTGGCTGCCGGTCAACCCCTGGTAGACGACCCGGGTTTCGGCGTCGACGAAGATGCTCATCGCTCAGACCTCCCGACCCTCGGCCAGCTCCACGGCCCGACGGGCGGCGTCCAGCATGGTGGGTGCCATCTGGAGGACGTCGGACAGGTGCGGTTCGAGGATGGTCCGGCCCTCGTCGGCGTTGGTGCCGTCCAGGCGGATCACGATCGGGGAGTCGATGGCGACCCGCTCCAGCGCCTCGACGATGCCGTTGGCCACCTCCTCGCCCCGGGTGATCCCTCCGAAGATGTTGATGAAGATGGACCGCACGGCCGGATCGTTGTTGATGACCTCCAACGCCCCGGCCATCACCTCGGCGTTGGCCCCGCCTCCGATGTCTAGAAAGTTGGCCGGGCTGCCTCCGACCTGGTTGACCACATCGACCGTCGACATGGCCAGGCCAGCGCCGTTGGCGATCACTCCCACCGAGCCGTCCAACCCCACGTACTGGAGGCCCCGGGCGTGGGCCGCTGTCTCTCGTTCGTCCCGGGTCTGGGTCTCGTCGTACGCCGCGTAGTCCTCGTGGCGGAACACCGAATTGGCGTCCAGCGTGACCTTGGCGTCCAGAACGTGGATCCGACCCTCCGGTGTGAGGATCAGCGGGTTGATCTCCACCAGGTCGGCGTCGCCGTCTACGTATGCCGCGTAGAGCTTTAGCAGGACGTCCACGGTGCCTTCCACGGCCGCCTCCGGCAGGTTGGCCGCTACGACCCAGTCGCGGGCCGTGGCCTCGTCCAACCCGTCGACCGGGTCAACCCAGACTTTGGCGATGGCGTCAGGGTTCTCGACAGCCACCGTCTCGATTTCGACGCCCCCCTCGGCTGACAGCATGCCCAGGTGCTTCTTGGCTGAGCGGTCCAGGGTGAACGAGGCGTAGTACTCGTCGGCGATGTCGGAGGCCTTCTCGATCCACACCCGGCCCACCACATGGCCCCGGATGTCCAGCCCGAGGATGTCGTTGGCGTGGGTCCGGACGTCGTCGAGTGTGGCGGCGAACTTGATGCCCCCCGCCTTGCCCCTGCCGCCCGTGTGGACCTGGGCCTTGACCATCACCGGGGTGCCCAGGCGTTCGGCGGCGTCCACCGCCTCGTCGACGGTCAGCGCCACTTCGCCGGCCGACACCGGCATGCCGTACTGGGCAAAGAACTGCTTGCCCTGATACTCGAACAGGTCCACTCCGGCTCCCTCCCATAGGCCCCTAGATCAATTCCGCCACCCCGGGCGCCGACATCCACCGGCGGCCCGAACCGGGGCGATACTAGGCAGCACCGGGTCGGCGGTCCCCAACGGATCGGAGTCCGGACGGCGATTTTGGAGAGAAAGGCGTCACACCCATGACCGTGGCCCACGGAATCCGGTTCGACGTGCGCCGAGCCCTGGCCGTCACCGCCGTGGCGCTGGCTGGGGCCGTCGGGGCGCTGGTGGCGGTCCTCTGGCTAGCCGGGTCCACTAACGCCTTCGAGGTTCAGTTGGGCGACCCCGACTTCCGGGGGATAAATGCCGCTGACCTGGCCAAGGAGATTGCCGAGAACGGTCCGGTGCCCTTCCCTGACCTGGTCGGCCGGGATCTTCCCCTCTGGATCACCCACACCGGGTCCGACCCGGCCACCGGATGGTCTGCCTTCTCGGCCCGGACCCCCGGCGGAGCCGACCACTGTTTGGTGCAGTGGGACGCCGGGACCTTGACCTTCGTGGACTCGTGCGACCCGTTGTCGACCTGGCCCGCCGACGGACGGGGCCTCGGGGCCTTGGCCTGGCAGGTAGTGGACGGTGAGCTGAGGGTTGCGGTCAGTGGCGAACGCCCCGACGACTGGGCGACGGATGGGAGCGACGGGTGACCGACCGCTTGTATCTGCGGGACGCCGACCTACGGTCGTTCGACGCCACCGTGGTCGCGGTGGACGGCGACCGGGTGGAGCTGGACCGCACGGCCTTCTACGCCACCAGCGGGGGTCAGCCCCATGACACGGGCCACCTGGTGTGGGCGACCGGAGCCGCCGCCGTTCTGGACGTCCGGACCGTTGACGACAGGGTCCTCCACATGCTGGCCGGACCGGTCCCCGAAGTCGGTACCAAAGTCACCGGTGAGGTCGACAACGAGCGACGGCGCCACATGATGCGCACCCACACCGCCATGCACGTGCTGTGCGGCGTGATGTGGAAGCACTGGAAGCGGGTGGTAACTGGCGGGAACATGGACGCCCTCTCAGGGCGCATGGACTTCGAGGTTGACCAGTTACCCGACGGCTTCGGAGCCGAGGTGGAAGCTCTCTGCAACACCGAGATCGCCGCCGACCGCCCCATCGAGGTCTCGTTCCTCCCCCGTGGCGAGGCGGTACTGGACCGGGAGCTCATCCGCACCAAGGTCAATCTGGTGCCTGAGTCGGTGGACGAGATCCGGGTGGTGGACATCGTCGGCCTCGACAAGCAGGCCGACGGTGGGACCCACGTATCGTCCACCGGCCAGGTCGGGCGTCTGGAGGTCGTAAAGACGGAATCCAAGGGAAAAGGATTCAAGCGGATCCGCTTCGTCCTGCACGACTCCTAACCGTTGGCCTCACCGCTGACCGGGCGGCAGGAGGCCACTCAGGGCAGGGTGACCGTGGTGAGGTCCCGGGCCACGACCACGTCACCCGTGTAGCCACCGGACCGGACGTCGTCCTCAAAGGCCTGCTCGTCGGCCTCCGACTCTGGAGGCGGGAGGAGGTGGGTGAGCACCAGCCGGGAAACGCCCAGATCCTCAGCCTGGCGACCAATAGCGACCGTGTCTGCGTGGTAGTCAAGGATGAACCTCCGCTGCTCGGGTAGGGCCCGGACCTCGGAGAACCGCATGGCCTCGTAGACCAGCACGTCAGTCCCTACTGCCAAGTCGGCCACCTCGTCACACACCACCGTGTCGCCGGAAACCACTACCACGCCATCCGGAGTCTCGACCCGGTAGCCGACCGCCGGACGCACCGGCTCATGGCGGACCCGGCCGGCCAGCACCCGGACATCGGCGGCCCGCCAGACCTCCGTCGGTGCGGCCGGTAAACCGAAAGGCCTTACATCCACCTCGGGGCCCCGGTCCCGGCCGGCGTGGGCCGCCCGCACCGCCAGGTCCTCGGCCCACCGGTCGGCCAGGCCGTCCACGAACCGGATACAGGGGCCAGCGGGCGCCACCACTGGGATGGGCGGCAGGTCCCTATGCCGGTCCAGCACCCACCGGGTGAGGAGTAGGTCGTCCAGGCCCACCAGGTGGTCGGAGTGATGGTGGGTGAGGAACACAGCGTCCAGTCCGCCGGGAGACGTACCGGCCCCCAGCAGTCGCATGACGGTGGAACGGCCGACGTCGAACTGGAGCCGCACCGTGCTCCCAGACCCCTCGTAGACGACCAGCACCCCGGGACCCGCCCGGTCGGCGGTGGCGATCGGCGTCCCGGTGCCGGTGACGATAACGGTGGTGGTCACTCCCCCTCCCGGACGACTAGGCGTTCCACCTCTACCAGTGTGTCGTGGAAGGCAGCCGAGCCCAGCCGACGCCCCAGACCCGGGTTGGTCAGGGCGTTGGCCCCCCGACCGTCCCGGACCGTCACCTCCCAGGCACAAGTATCCGGACAGTCGTGGTGGTAGGTGCCCTTCACCGTCGTTCCAGCGGTCACCGGGCAAGCCTGCCAGACCGGCCCCCGCGTGTGCGATGCTCGCCCCATGACCGGAATGGGAAAACGGCTGGAGGGCAAGGCTGCCTTCATCACCGGAGCGGCGTCCGGAATCGGTCGGCAGAGCGCCCTGCGGTTCGCCGCCGAGGGAGCGCTGGTCGCCGTGGTGGACGTGGACGCCGACGGGGCATCTACCGTGGCCAACGAGGTGGTCGAGGCTGGTGGAAAGGCCATCGCCCTGAGGGCCGACGTGTCCTCAGAGGACGAAGTGGCGGCGGCTGTCGCCGACGCCGAGGAGGCCTTCGGTCGCCTGGACGTGGTGTTCAACAACGCCGGGATCATGCACGGTGATGACGGAGACGCCGAGGCCACCGAGGAGATGGTCTGGGACCTGACCATGGACATCAACCTGAAGGGCGTCTGGTTCGGCTGCCGGCACGGAATCCCGGCATTACGCCGGTCGGGTGGCGGCTCCATCATCAACACAGCCAGCTTCGTGGCCCTTGTGGGGGCAGCCACCCCACAGCTGGCCTACACGGCCTCCAAGGGCGCAGTACTGGCCATGACCCGCGAGCTGTCGGTCATCCATGCCCGCGAGAACATCCGGGTCAACGCCCTGTGCCCCGGCCCGCTGCGCACCGAGTTGCTGATGTCGTTCCTGGACACCGAGGAGAAGCGGCAGCGTCGGCTGGTCCACGTTCCGATGGGACGATTCGGCGAGGCATCAGAGATCGCCGAGGCCGCCCTGTGGCTGGCCTCTGACGAGTCCTCGTACGTCACGGGCACCGACTTTTCTGTGGACGGCGGCCTAACCGCCGCCTACGTCACCCCCGAATAACCGACCGGCGGGCAGCCGATCAGACCCCGTTTCGCCCCCCGACCGGGAGGTCCAAGAAAAGGGCCTGGAGTAACAGCGTCTCGTTGGGGTTGCGGATCAGTTCGCCGGTGGCCTCGGTAATCCGGGCCGTCGCGTCCATGTCGGCCTCACCGCCCGATCGGGCGGCCCGGTCCCGGTAGGACCGGCTAATCGTGGCCAGCCCGAACCGCAGCTCGTCGTCCCGGAGCCGACGCACCTCTCGCCGTTGGCGTTCGACCAGCGTCCTGCGACCTGACCCGCGGGTCCCGAAGGCTTCTTCGCGTTCAGTCAACTCTTCCAGCTCCACGGCGTGGCGGGTCACTAGCGGCGCCTGAGCCTCGTCTATCAAGGCCCGCATCTCCTCGACCACCACGGCGACCGCCGCCCCGGTTCCGTCCAGGCGGGACGGAACGGCGTGCCAGGCGTTTCGCCGCCCGTGGAACGCCGGGTCCTGGGCCAGCAGCCGGGCCCGGGAGAGACTCCCGGCGGCCGCCTCGGCCAACTCGGTGGCCCGGTCGGAGGGCACCCCGTCGGCTTTCAACACGTCGGACACCACTTCGTCGGTCAGCGGAGGGAGGTCGACTCGTACGCAACGGGAGGCCACGGTGACGTGGGAGTCAGGGGCCTCCTCGGACAGCAGCACGAACACGGTCGTGGCCGGCGGCTCCTCAATGGTCTTGAGCAGGCTGGCCACCGCCTCCGGTTCGGCGGTGTCGAACCGGTCAACCACCACCACCTTGTGAGTTGCTTCGACCGGCGACCTCCAACCCTCCACGGTGATCTCCCTGGCGTCAGCCACCAGCAGAGACCGGCCTTCGGGCTCCACCTCGAGGAGGTCCGGATGGTGTCCGACGGCGGACAGACGCCGGTGGCGGGAGGCCGACGGCGAATCTGGCCCGTCCGGCGCACCGGAGGCGAACAGGGACCCGGCAAAGGCCCGGGCGGCTTCGCCTCGCCCCGCGCCGGGTGGCCCGACCAGCAGGTAGGCGTGGACCGGGGACCGAGCCGCCGTCCGGAGGAGCGCCACGGCAGCTTCCTGGCCCACCACGGTGTCCCATAGCGCGTCCTCGTCCAAGGGCGCCACGCCGTCGACTGACGTTTCGGAGGTCACGACAACCGCTGGTCGACGGCGGTGGCTACCCGGTCGGCCACCTCTTCGATGGGCCCGGTGCCGTCCACCACCACCCACCGGTCCGGGTCGGCGCCGGCCATCTCCCGGTAGGCAGCCACCACGGCGGCCTGGAGGTCGTTTCCGGCCTGTTCGATCCGGTCTAGGTCGCCGCCCAGACGGTCGCCGGCCAGCGGGGTGTCGACCTCAATGAGTACCACCAGGTCGGGTGCGAGGTCTCGGGTGGCGAAGCGGTTGACCTCCGCTACCGCTTCGGCTCCCAGACCCCGGCCGTGACCCTGGTAAGCCACCGACGAGGCCACGTAGCGGTCGGAAACCACGTCCTGTCCGGCAGCTAGGGCCGGACCGACCACCTGGGCCACGTGCTGGGCCCGGGCGGCGGCCATCAGGAGGGCCTCGGCCCGGTCCACCGGGGCGTCGCCCTCCGGGTCCAGAACTAGGTCGCGGATCCGTTCGCCGAGTGGGGTGCCGCCGGGCTCCCGGGTGAACACCGCACCCAGGCGCTCAGCAAGCAGGCGGGCTTGGGTGCTCTTGCCGGTGCCATCGGCCCCCTCCACCACGATGAACCGCCCCGTCATGTCGGGCCGTCCTCGTCGTCCGAGGATCGACGGCCCAGTTGGCCGGCCCGGAGCGAGGCGACGGCCACCGCCCCGGAGGCCAGGATGATCAGGGCGGCCAACCACAGGGTGAGGCGCACCCCGGGCACGTCCACCCCAACGCCCAGGACCTCCACGTGACGATCCCACAGCACGCTGGACAGCCGGTCCAGTAGGTCCTCCATAAGGGGCCCGACCACCAGGGCCAGGAGCACGCAGGCTCGAACCAGCACGTAGAAGGTGGCGAAGATCCGGCCCCGTAGCTGGTCCTCGACGTTCTCGTGGAGCAGGGTGAAGCCGAGTACGTAGACCGACCCGGCGCACACCCCGATACAACCCACCATGGCCGTCGAGATGTGGACTTGGCTGATCGATGCCGCTAGAGCCAGGAAGGTCCCGGCGCCGACCAGCGACAGGGTGAAGGCCCGGGCCTTGTCGAGCCGACGTTGTAGGGCCGACACCACAGCTACCCCGGCGGCCACGCCCAGGCCCAGGGCGGTGATCAGTACGCCGAGGCCCGACTTCCCGGCCCCCAGTACCTCGTCGGCGTAGATGGCTCCAAGGGGCACCAACATCCCCCCGCCGATCAGCCCAGTTGCTAGGCCCATGATCACCGTGCGGACTACCGGGTTCACGAAGGCGAACCGCCATCCCTCCCGCAGTTCGGCCACTGGGTGGGCAAGGGCGGCCCGACGTCCACCGGTTGAGCGGCGTTCGGCCCGTGACCGGGCCGGTAAGTCCAGGGTGAAGATCAGGTAGGCGGTCACCAGGAACGACAGGGAATTGGCATAGAAGGCCAGGCCCATGTCGTCTAGGCGAACGTTGTCAGCCCACGCCGAGTCGAACAGTGCCGTGGAGAGGCGACCGAACAAGGCCATCAGGCCGGCGCCCAGAGGAAAGGTGCCGTAGGCGGCGACCAGCGAGAGCGAGTTGGCGGTAGCCAGTGAGTCTTCGGGTACCACATGGGGGACCGAGGCTTCTTTGGCCGGCCCCCACAGCATGGTGAACGCCTCTAGGAGCAGCGAGGCCAGGAACAGGCCGACCAGGGTGTCCACGAACGGTAGGGCAACCATGACGAGGGCCCGACCTACGTCGCACGTCACCATGGTCCGCTTGCGGTCCCACCGGTCGACCAGCACCCCGGCGACCGGTCCGAAGAAGAACCCGGGAACGATCCGGGCGGCCAGCACCAGGCTCAGCGCGGCGCCTTCGTTCCCGGAACCCAACCGGATGGCCAGGATGGCGATGGCCAGCAAGCCCAGCCAGTCGCCAGTGGCCGACACCACCTGGGCGAGCCACAACCGGAAGAAGGCCGGTGTTCCAAACAGGCGGGCCCGCAGCGCCCGACGGCCCCCGACGGGCAGGAACGGTGCCAGGTCGTCGCCAGGCGCCGGATCGTCCCGGCGGCTGGCCGCGTCCCGTCCGGTCGATCCGCTCACCCCTCCACTTTAGAAGAGGGGCGGCCGGTCCCCGGGGGCGTGCCGGGTGGAAAATCGGGACGGTGGACGTTTGCTGGAGTCCGGTCAGCGCTTCTTCTTAGCCGGGCCCTTCATGCGCCGTTCGGCCAAAAGCTCGGAAGCCCGCTCGTCGGTGAGTTCCTCGACGGCGTCGCCTCGCTTAAGCGAGGCGTTGTACTCGCCGTCGGTGACGTAGGGGCCCCAGTTGCCGTCCTTCAGGACCATCGTCTTGCCGGACGCGGCGTCAACGCCCAGCTCCCGCAAGGGTGGTCGAGCCACCGTCCGGCCCCGGCGCTTCGGCTGGGCCAGCACCTCCAGGCACTCTTCCAGGGTGATGGTCAAGAGCTGCTCCTCCTTGTCGAGGCTGCGGCTGTCCGCTCCCTTCTTGAGGTAGGGGCCGAAGCGCCCGTTCTGCACCGTGATCTCCACACCGTCGGCGGGGTCCGTGCCGACCATCCGGGGCAGGCTCAGCAACTGCATGGCGTCCTCGAAGGTGATCCTCTCCAGGGTCATGGTTTGGAACAGCGACGCCGTCCGGGGTCGGGGCTGGTCGTCGGCCTCGGCCTGGCGGTCCACTTCATCGATTAGGGCGGTGATGTCGGGGAAGTCGGCGACCACCTCAGCCACGGCGTCCAGGTTGGCCAGGCGGGACTCCGCCTTATCGTCGGCCCGGACCTCGTCCAGGTACCCGGAGGCCTCCAGGATGCCCTGGAGCACCACGTCTGGTGGCTGGTCGGGGTTGAGGCCATCGACCAGCCCGAGGACGTCACCGATGCCAGCCAACGGTCGGCCAGTGATCCCGAGTTCGGCCGACCGAGCAAGAGCCTCTGTCGGCGTCGACCCGGACCCCACATCGGCCTCCAGGCGGTCTAGTGCCTTCTTGCCGACCCCCCGCTTGGGGACGGTCAGCACAAGGCGGGTTGCCTCCCCGGTGAGGCGACCGGCGGCCAGGCGGAGGTAGGCCATCGCCACCTTCACCTCCCGGCGGCTTCCGGGCAACGCCATCAGTCGAGCTTCCGGAGATCCGGGGCTCGGACGCTCGGGGAGGCGCCCCAGCGAGACGTAGGGGCCAAACCGGCCGGAGCGGGCTACCACGGGAAGGCCGGTCTCCGGGTCGGTCCCTAGGTCCCGGTCGCCGGGGGTGTTCAGGTACTCCAGCGCCCGGTCCACGGTCAACTCGTCGAGCGGCACGTCGTCAGGGATGGATGCCGTCTCCTCGCCTACCTGCACGTAAGGGCCGAACTTTCCGTACCGAGCCACCACCGGCTCGCCGTCTTCCGTGGCGCCCAGCGGCACAGTCGAGACGCCCCGGGGGTCGATCTCCCCTAGGCGGGCCGTCACCTTGGCGTGCAGGCCAATGTCGTCGTCCGAGCCGAAGTAGAAGGACTGCAGCCACGGCACCCGCTCGGCCTCTCCGTTGGCGATCTGGTCCAGGTCCTCCTCCATGGCGGCCGTGAAGTCGTAGTCGACTAGCCGGGGGAAGTGCCGCTCCAGGAGGGTGGTGACGGCGAAGGCGCTCAGCGTGGGCACCAGGGCCGAGCCCTTCTTCCACACGTAGTTGCGCTGGATGGTCTCCATGATTGAGGCATAGGTCGAGGGGCGGCCCACCCCGAACTCCTCCATCCCCTTGACTAGCGAAGCCTCGGTGTAGCGGGCTGGCGGTTGGGTGGTGTGCCCCTCGGGAACCACCTCGTTCACGTCCACCGTCGCGCCGACGGCCACCGCCGGGAGGACCCGTTCGGCCTCCTCGCCATCGGCGTCGTCGGACTCCACCTCGTACGCCCGACGGAAGCCCTGGTGGGAGATGACTGTTCCGCTGGCTGCCAGGGTTGCCTCCCGGCCCACTTCGGACCCCTCGGGCCCCACGTCGGCGATGGCTCGGACCGTGACCGTCTCGCCTACCGCGTCGGTCATCTGGGATGCCACGGTTCGACGCCAGATCATCTCGTAGACCCGGGCCTCTGACGACGGGACTTCTCCGGCCACCTCGTCCGGATGACGGAATCGGTCCCCGGCCGGACGGATGGCCTCATGGGCCTCCTGGGCGTTGCGGACTTTGTTGGCGTAGGTCCGGGGAGCATCGGGCAGGTGGTCGGCGCCGAACCGCTCTCGAACCTCGGCCCGGGCGGCCCGCACCGCGGTGTCCGACAACGTGGTGCTATCGGTCCGCATGTACGTGATGTAGCCCTTCTGGTACAGCCCCTGAGCGGCGTGCATGGCCAGTGAAGAGGAGAGCCGTAGCCGTCGACCGGCCTCCTGCTGGAAGGTCGACGTGGTGAACGGCGCGGCGGGACGCCGCCGGTACGGCTTGGCCTCCACCGAGTCCACGGTCGCCGTCCGCCCCTGCAGGCCGACGGTCAGGGCGTCTGCCGAGGCCTGGTCCAGGACTAACACGTCGTCCCGGTCGGGACAGCCGTCGTCGCCGAAGTCGCGCCCGGACGCCACCCGGCGGCCGTCGACCTCAACCAGGCGGGTAGTGAAGGCCTGGCCATCGGTGGTGGCCACGGTGGCCGTCAGGTCCCAGTACCCGGCCGCCAAGAAAGCCATCCGCTCGCGTTCGCGTTCGACCACCATCCGTGTGGCCACGCTCTGCACCCGGCCGGCCGACAACCCCGCGCCGATCATCCGCCACAGCACCGGCGAGAGTTCGTATCCGTAGAGGCGGTCCAGGATTCGCCGAGTCTCCTGGGCATCAACGAGGCGGCGGTCTAGTTCACGGGTGTTCGCCAACGCCTCGGTGATGGCCCCCTTGGTGATCTCGTGGAACACCATCCGGTGGACCGGCACCTTGGGGTTCAGAACCTCCAATAGGTGCCAGGCAATGGCTTCGCCCTCGCGGTCCTCATCGGTAGCGAGGTAGAGATGGTCAGCGTCCTTCAGCAGGCGCTTGAGGTGTGCCATCTGCTGCTTCTTGTCGGCGTTTACGACGTACAGGGGCTTGAAATCGTTGTGGATGTCGACGCCCGTCTTGGCCCATGACTCACCCTTGTAGGCGTCCGGCACGTCGGAGGCCCGTTGCGGCAGATCACGCACGTGGCCGATCGAGGACTCCACGACGAAGCCAGCGCCCAAGTATCCAGCGATCGTCTTGGCCTTCGCCGGTGACTCAACGATGACGAGGGAGGTGCTCACGCCGTCCACTGTTGGCCGCGGGGGCCGTGCGTTGTCAAGGACCCTCCACCAATAGGCCATCGGAGGCCATAGCAACCGGGACCCCCTCAGGCCGGACGGGCCGGGTGCCGGACAGCACCGGCACTCCTACTACTGCGGCCACAATCGGGAGGATCCCGCTGGCTAACTCGATCCCCGAGAACGGCATCATCGGGCGTTCCAAGGCGCGTGCCAGGGGCGTTTGCTCCCCAACCACGTGAGGTTCGGTACGGGTCGGCTGCCTGCCATGGGTCCTATCCGGTGGGTTCGCGACCGGAGGCACCGTAGTGGTCGCCCCGGGGCATCCCACCGGACACGTTTGCGACAACGTCCGCTGCGATGAGCCGGAATCCGGCTCAGCGGCCCCGCGATCCGAGGGTGAGGCGCACCACGGTGCCGTTCGGGCCACTCTCCACGACCGCCTCGTCGGCCAGACGCCGCATGAGCGACACGCCTAGCCCCGACTCGTGATCCAACCGCTCCGGTGTCTCCACGGGTGGCAGATCCGGAACAGACCCGGCGTCAAAGCCGGGCCCGTGGTCGGCTACCTCCACCACGATCCGGTCCCCTGACGGCTCGCACCGGACGAGGATTGGATCGACGACTCCGACCGACGCCTGGGCCTTGATGGCGTTGGACACCGCTTCGGACACGATGAGCCGTAGGTCTGCCACCCGGCCCGGGTCCATGGACGACTCGAGCCCCGCCGTGGCCCCAACGATGGCCCGTACCAGCTGCAGGTACTCGGCCCGGGCGGGCACCACCAACTCCACAGCACCCCCTCGGGCCCGACGGAGCGTCACGCCGTTTCCCGTTCGGGGGCCACGTCGTCCACCGACCCGTAGAGGGTGAACACCCGGTCCAGGTCGCACATCTCGAAGACCCGCCGGAGACGCGGCTCGGGGCAGACCACCGATAGCTCACCGTCGTGAGTCCGGAGCCTCCGCAGGGCCCCCACCACAACCCCTAACCCTGTGGAGTCAATGAAGTCGACCGCCGTCAGGTCCAATATCACGTGGCGCTCCCCGGCGGCCGCCTCGGCGACTACGGCCTGGCGGAGCCGGGGCGCCCCGGCCAGGTCCAACTCGCCGATTAGAACGAGGACGACGCAGCCGTCGCGAGGGGAACGATGGACGTCGAGCCGCATTGGTCTCCCGTACCCCTCTTCGACCGCCGAACGTACCCAACGCTAGACGACACCCAGCCCGTCGAGCCGTCGTTGTCCGGCCCGGCGGAAGTCCAAGGGGCGCATGATCGCCGTGGCCGTCAGAACCATGTCGGAGAGAGAACCATGTCGGAGAGAATCGCCACAAGCGGCTGCACCACACCGCCCTGTCGCCAAGCCGACCTAGGATCGAGGGCGTGGAGGCGGCCTTCTTCGACCTCGACAAGACGGTCATCGCACGGGCCTCCATGGCCGCCTACGGCCCCGCGCTACACCGGGCGGGCTACCTGAGCGCTCCGATGGCCCTCCGAGCGGCCTGGGGCCAGCTCATCTTCCGGTTCTTCGGAGCCGACGAGTCGGCTATGGACCGGGCCCGTAGGACCGCCCTGCGCCTGGCTGCCGGCTGGGAGCAGGAGGGGCTCCGGCGCCTGGCCCACGACCACCTGGCCCAGGTGATCGAGCCCATCGTCTACGACGAGGCCCTCGACCTGTTCGCCCACCACCGGGCCGAAGGACGGCTGCTGGTCCTGGTGTCGGCCTCGCCCATCGAGATCGTGGACCCGCTGGCCGACCACCTCGGGGTGGACGAGTTCGTAGCCACCACCCCCATGGTCGACGCCGAAGGCCGCTACACAGGGGAGGTCGAGTTCTACGCCCAGGGCCCGGGAAAGGCCGACGCCATGCGACGCCTGGCCCATGACCGAGAGATCGACCTGGCGGGTTCGTGGGCCTACTCGGACTCGGCCACCGACCTCCCGATGCTCGAGGCGGTCGGGCACCCGGTAGCCGTCAACCCCGATCGGGAACTTCGCCGGGAGGCCGAGAAGCGGGGCTGGCCGATCCGCGAGTTTGAGAACCCGGTACCGCTGGGCGACCGGGTCCCGATTGACCGAAACTGGATCGCGGCCAGCGCTCTCACCGCGGTAGTGCTGCTGGGCGCAATAGCCGGTGTCCGAAGGCTCCGTCGGCCATCCCGTCGGAGCCGACCGACGGCACCGAACGGCCGGAATTAGATCGAGCGGACCTTCCGTACGGCCGCAGCCACCAGGGCGACCAGTGCCCCAATCATTAGGAACTTCTTCATACCCCGCATGCTACGACGACCCGGCTCGCGATCGCACGGCTGGTCGTCCCCACGTGGCGATCGGGGCCGATGCCCCGTACCGTCACCGGTGGAGGTGTCTGAGTACCTGGTGGGCTCCCCCGCCTTCAAAGCGGGTGGGACGGGCGATCCCCGTCCGGCGGGTTCGATTCCCGTCCACCTCCGCCAGTCTCATCATCCGGACCGGTCGCCGGCGGGGCGCCCGGAACCCAACCGGCGGATCAGACAGCCAACAGGTCGCGGGCGCCCGTGTCGCTGCTTGGGTGCCGCAGCTTGGACATGGCCCGGGCCTCGATCTGGCGAATTCGCTCTCGGGTCAAGTTGAAATGCTCCCCGACCTCTTCGAGGGTCCGGGGCTCGCCGCGGTCCAAGCCGAAGCGCAGCTTCAAGATCTCGCGTTCCCGAGAGTCCAGTGGAGCCAGCAGGCGGCTGATCTCCTCGGGAAGCAGGGATGTGGCCGCCACCTCAAACGGCGACTCGGCCGCCCGGTCCTCGACCACGTCGCCCAACTCGGCGTCGCCGTCCTCACGGAGCGGCTCGCTGAGCGACAGGGGTTCTGCGGCGAAGCGCAGCGCCTCGGTCACCTTGTCCTCGGGCATCTCCACCTCGAGGGCCAGCTCGGCCAGCGTGGCCTGGCGGCCCAACTTGAGCTCTAGCCGCGACCGGGCCTTCTGGAGGCGGGCCAGGGTGTCGCCGGCATGCACGGGCAGGCGGATTGTCCGACCGGTGTTGGCGATGCCTCGGGTGATGGCCTGACGGATCCACCAGGTGGCATACGTGGAGAACTTAAAGCCCTTTCGCCAGTCGAACTTCTCGACGGCGTGCATCAGGCCCAGGTTGCCCTCCTGGATGAGATCCAGCAGCGGCAGCCCGGAGGCTTGATACTTCTTGGCGATAGAGACGACCAGCCGCAGGTTCGACTGGACGAAGGTGCGCTCGGCGTCCTCGCCACGCTTCAGGTTGCGCTTGAGCTCACGGCGGCGGGCCGGTGCGAGGTCGTCTCCCCCGTCAGCCAACCCGGTCCGGGCCTCGACCCCGGCCTCGATCTGCTGGGCGAGGCGGACCTCGCCCTCTTTGGTCAGCAGCGGATACTGGCCGATGTCGGTGAGGTACAGGCGGACGAGGTCTTCCTCGTCCCGTTCGATCCGCTCCTTGGCCACCCTCGAACCTCCTCCAGCCGGGGAAGCACCACCACCGGCGGTGCCCTCCGAGTCCTTCGCCCTGTCCGATCAGCCACCGGCCGGACCGGACCTACCCGGTCGTATCGGCCCGCTCCCCCGATCGTCGGCCACCCTATCTACGGCCCTCCAGACCACAACGTGAAAACGTGACCATTGTCACGAATCATGGCGAAACATCCCGTGGCTGTCACCTATTCCTGTCAGTCGTTCCTCATCCACACCGGACCTTCAGCCCCGGTAGTGGTTGACGATGGGCATTCGGCGGTCCCTCCCGAAGCCCTTCACGGTGACCTTCGGACCCAGCGGGGTCTGTCGGCGCTTGTACTCGGCGGCGTCGACCAGTTCGACGATCCGATCGACGAGGTCAGGGGCGTGACCGTCGGCCACCAACTCGGACCGGGTCCGGTTCCCCTCGATATAGGCCTCCAGAACGGGGTCCAGCACGTCGTAGGGGGGCAGGCTCTGGTCGTCGCGTTGGTCGGGCCGCAGTTCGGCCGAAGGTGGCTTGTTAAGAATGGCCTCCGGAACCACAGCCCGGCCGTCAGCTCCTGGGGACTGGGCATTGCGCCACCGGCAGAGCTCGTAGACGCGGGTCTTGGTGACGTCCTTAATCACCGCGAAAGCTCCCGCCGTATCGCCGTACAGGGTGGTGTAGCCGACGGCTGACTCGCTCTTGTTGCCGGTGGACAGGACCAGCCAACCATTGGCGTTGGCCCGGGCCATCAACAGCACGCCTCGGATCCGGGACTGCAGGTTCTCGTCGGTCAAGCCAACCGGCTCACCCTCCGGTGTGGTAGCCAGCACCCCGCCAACCGCCTGGTGGACCTCCTCAATGGGCAACGTGAGGTCGTCAAGCCCCTGGCGAGACACCAGGTCCTCGGCATCAGACACCGAGTGCTCGCTGGAGTGACGGGACGGCATCAGCACGGCATGCACCCGGTCCGGACCCAGGGCGTCGGCAGCGACAGTGGCTACAAGGGCCGAGTCCACCCCGCCGGACAAACCGAGGCAGACGTCGGTGAAGCCGCTCTTGCGAACGTAGTCGCGGGTAGCCAGCACCAGGGCTCCGTAGAGCTCACCGACCTCGTCGAGGGGGGCCAACGGAAGGACCACCAGGTGGTCAGATCGGTTGACTGGATCCGACACGTCGACCACCGGAAGGGCATCGGACGGAGCGGACACCTCGTCGACGTCGACGTCGAGGCAGACGACCGCTTCTTCGAACCGGGGGGCGCGCCCGATGATCTGACCCGCCGGGTCGGCCACCATCGACCCGCCGTCGAACACCAGTTGGTCCTGGCCCCCCACCAGGTTCACGTAGGCCACCGGCCGTCCCGACCAGGTCGCGGTGGCCGTCACCACCGACTCCCGGGCCGCTTGCTTGCCCCGGTGGTAGGGCGACCCGTTGATGGTGGCCACCATCTCGGCTCCACCTGCTACCAGTCGCTCGACCGGCCCACCGGGCACCCACAGGTCTTCGCAGATGGCGAGGCCTACCCGCACCCCGGCCACCCGGAACAGTTGGAGGGGACCGGTTCCAGCCTGGAAGTCCCGGGCCTCGTCGAACACGTCGTAGGTGGGCAAGCACTCCTTGTGGACCGTCCCGAGGATCCGTCCGTTCCGGCATACGGCTAGGGCGTTGTAGACCGTTCCGTCGGGTCCCGGGTCAGCAAAGCCGACGGCCAGGGCGCACCGGTCGCTGAGGGCCGCCACCTCGTCAAGGGCAGCCCGGCTGTCGGCCACGAAGCCCGGCTTGTGAACCAGGTCCTCCAGCGGGTAGCCGGTGATCGCCATCTCGGGGAAGAGGGCCAGGTCGCAGTCGGCAACCTGGTCCAGTCGTCGACGAATCCGGTCCACGTTGCCGGGCAGGTCCCCGACCACCGTGTCGATCTGCATCAGCGCTAGCCGGACCCGGTTCATGGGTGCAGCGTACCGACGGGCTCCCTCAGCCATCTGGGCCGGGAGCCTCCTGACTGTCGTGTCAGGTGCCGATCAGGAAGGGCCGCCGAAAACGACGGAACCCCCGGCCGGAGCCGGGGGTTCCGCAGCGAGGTCCGGGCGGTCAGCCGGCCAGGGCCTCGCAGCAGGTGTTGGTGATCAGCCGGGTGACCACATACGGGTCCATGTTGGCGTTAGGGCGACGATCCTCGATGTAGCCCTTCTGGTCGAGGTGGACCTGCCACGGGATGCGAACTGAGGCGCCCCGGTCGGACACGCCGTAGTTGAACTGGTCGTAGCGCTGGGTCTCGTGGGCGCCGGTCAGACGCTCCTCGGACCCGAGTCCGTAGCCGGCAATGTGCTCGGCGGGCTTGCCCTCAGCACCCAGTGACTCGCATGCCGTGATGACAGCGTCGTAGCCCTCGCGCATGGCCTTGGTCGAGAAGTTGGTATGGGCTCCGGCACCGTTCCAGTCGCCCTTGATGGGCTTGGCGGCCACTGAGGCGTCGACCCCGAAGTTCTCGGCCACCCGGTACAGCAGGTACCGGGCCATCCAGACCTGGTCAGCGGCGGCCACCGTATTGACCGGGCCAATCTGGAACTCCCACTGACCGAGCATCACCTCGGCGTTGGTCCCCGAGATAGCCAGGCCGGCGTCCATACAGGCTTTGGTGTGGGCCTCGACGATGTCGCGACCGGCGATCTCGATGGCCCCCACGCCGCAGTAGTAGGGGCCCTGCGGGGCCGGGTAGCCCTCGACTGGCCAGCCAAGCGGGCGACCCTCCAGGAAGAAGGTGTACTCCTGCTCGATGCCGAAGACGGGCTCCTGGTCGGCGTACTTCTCGTAGACCTCGACGCAGGCCGCTCGCGAATTGCTCGGGTGGGGGGTCATTTCCCCGTCGGGCAGGCAAACGTCGCACAGCACTAGGACGTCGCCGCCGCCGCGGATCGGGTCTGGACAGGAAAACACGGGCCGCAGCACACAGTCCGAGTTGTCGCCCGGCGCCTGGTTGGTGCTGGACCCGTCGAAGCCCCAGATCGGGAGATTCTCGGAATCGTCAATAATTTTGGTCTTGGAGCGGACGTACGGCAGGGGCTCCGTGCCGTCAATCCAGATGTACTCAGCCCTGATGGCCATCGTGGTTTCTCCCGGTCGGCCGACCCGGGGTCGGCGTGGTTGGTTCAACAGTTCCCAGCGTGCGCGCCGGACGCCAACAAACTTACGTCCCCGGCAGTCCTGATCCACACCGTGCGGTCGGTGGGCTACCGGTTCGGCCAGTCCCGCTGGCACGCCTAGACCAGACGGCGCGACCGACCCGGGGCAGTCAACCTGAGTAGGGGTTGGTCTCGCTGACCTCGAGGAGTTCGGACCCCTCGTGGGCGGCGTCCACGTCCCGCTTGAGAAGGCCGCCCAGCAGCGAGGCGGCTACCGCCCCGCTGACCAGAATGCCTACCGGCATCACCACGACAAGCAGGATGATCATGAGGACCGCGCCGAGCATGCACGCAGTCTGCCATCTCGTGCCGGCCACTGAGTCAGCCGACGTGAACGACGGCCTCCACCTCGAAGATGGCACCAAGGGGAAGCGCGGCCACGGCCACGCAGGACCGGGCCGGGCGGCTGTCACCGAAGGCCTCGCAATAGATCTCGTTCATCGCCGCGAAGTTGCCCATGTCGGTCAGGAACACCGTGGTCTTGACCACTTGGTCCAGAGTGGCTCCGTTGGCCTCCACCTGGGCCCTCAGGTTGGCTAACGCCTGGGTGGCCTGGGCTTGGAGACCGCCCTCAGCGAGGCTGCCGGCGACGGGACCGTCGACGGTGCTCCCATCGACGATGCCGATCTGACCGCTGACGAACAGCAGGTCGCCAGCGCGGACGACCGGGGTGTAGGGACCGACGGTCTTGCTCATTGATGGGCTCCATTTCTGAGGAAGGGCAGCGAGCCTGCCACATCCCGGCTGAGCGGACTATCCGGTGGGTAGTTCAGGGGAGCACCCGCGATGACACCACGTGGCGGCAGCCACCGCGGCAAACACGGCGTCCGATCCGTTTACCGGTAAACCGTCGTCAGCCACCACCTCGACGGTGATCGTCGGAGTCTCGGTAGCCCGGACGATGCCGAAGGACCGCACAGTCAGGTCGTGAACGACGCCATCGTCGTCGACCGACAGGCCCTCCGAGGTGATCCAACTCCACGCCATGTGGGCCGCACCGATGCAGTACGACCGCAGCACCACCTCGTCCAGCGGTTCACCGCAACGGACAGTCACCCGGATGGCATCGTGGTCAACGACAGCCGTCGCCTCGGCCCCTTCGGGGGACACCACGGGCTGGCCGGGTGCCATAGCTCCGGAACCGGTGAGCAACACAACGGCCTCGGCCCACCCGGCGGCCCGGAGATTGGCCGACGTGGGCGGGCCTGGCACGTCAACCTCCTCGACCTTTAGGCCCGGGGCAACGGCGGCGACCGCCTCGGCAATCCCGGGGGTGCGGACCACTCGGAGCCGACCCGTTCCGTCAGCCCGAGCGCCGCCGGCCACTGGTGGACGCTTGGCGCCAGTCAGCACGGAATCCTCCCGAGACACCAGGACCACGACCGGACACCCGTGCTCATTAGCCAGAGAGCGGGCCGCCGCGGGCGCCTCCGAATCGAGCTTGGCTCCGAAGGCGCCGCCGTTGGCCAACGGACTGGCGGGTTCACCTCCGGGTACGCACCACGAGGCGTCGGTCTCCAGGTAGGCCGGCTCGACCCAGGAGGTGCGGATCTCTGCGTCCCAGTCGCCGTCCGGGACGTCAAGTGGTGGGATCGCCGCAGCCGGAGTACGCCGGCCCGGAACCTTTCCAGCCACCTGCCGGGCCGCGGCTGGGGTGTCGCCCATCGCCCATCCACCACGACCGTCCGGCACCGCCACCAGCGATCCCTCGGGAACCGTGTCGGCAGCAAATCCGCCCCGACCCAGGACCACCTCGGGACCCACGACCTGGGAAGTCCGACCCTCAAGGGTGGCTCGACGAATGGCCGGACCGCGGTCGGAATCGACCGGAGGCGCCGAACCGTAGGCCTCCCACGCTTCGAGGACCGTCTGCCAGCCGGTGCACCGGCAGAGGTGGGCGTGCAGGGCCCGGGCCGCCCGGTCTCGGTCAGGGATCCCGTCGTGGTCCGCCCCGGCTCGCAACCCGGCAAAACGGACCACGATGCCCGGGGTGCAGAACCCACACTGGCTCCCTCCGGTGGCACAGAACGCCTCGGCCCACGCCGTGCGGACCTCAGGGTCCAGACCGTCGAGGGTGGTGACCGTCCGTCCACTGACTCGGCGGGCCGGGGTTACGCACGAGACTCGGGCCTGGCCGTCGACCAGCACCGTGCAGCAACCGCACTGGCCCTGAGGGCTGCACCCGTCCTTGACCGACCGGATGCCGATCCGGTCCCGTAGAACGTCGAGCAGCGTTCCACCGTCGTCGGGGACCTCAACGCCGACACCGTCGACGGTGAGGTGCAGCACGTCGGTCGGCCCGGGAGTCTCCATACCCGCAGTGTGCCCCGTGGGCCGTCACTGGACTGACCTCCGTGCACCTTCCGACCGAGTCGGGCCGGTCGCTAGCCTCCGCTACCGTGCCTCCCGTCCTTCACCCCGGTTCACTGGTCAGCCGGCGGCGGGTCCTAGCTGGGATAGGTGCTGGCCTCGCCCTGGCGGCGTGTGGTGGATCGGGTGGTACGTCGGCTCCTGCCCCTACGACCAGCGTTGGGGGCTTCTCGCTGGGAGCCCGATTCGCCGACGGCTACGCGGCCCCCAGTGTGCTGGCCGCCGGCTTACCGCAGCGGGCGCCCTACGTGCTCCTGGACGCCGATGGCTGGCCCGTGCCCGCCGACGGGCCGGACACCTTGGAGTTGGTTGTCCGGCGCGCTGGGTCGGACGGTGCCGTAGTGGCTACCGCTCGCGTAGCCAAGCACGGGTACGTGGACGACCACGGACACCACCACGCCACCGCCTACTACCCGCTGGTCTTCACCCCACCGGAGCCCGGCGACTACCGCGTCGACGGCGTCGGCCTGAAGGCCGGACACGACCTCCGGGTGGTCGACCCGGACACTCTGGACCTCGTCCAGGTCGGCGATCCTCTACCGGCGGTCGAAACCCCGACCGGGGCCGACCACCGGGGTGTGGAACCAATCTGCACCCAGCCCGCAGGTACGTGTCCCTTCCACCAGGTGACCGTCGCCGAAGCGCTCGGACGACCAGGCCCAACAGCGCTTCTCGTCTCGACGCCTCGCTTCTGCCAGCAGGACGTCTGCGGTCCCACCGTTGACCTGCTAGCCGCTGCACTGGAGGGGCGTCCCGGGAACTGGGACGCCATCCACGCCGAGGTCTACGTGGCGCCCGACGACGCCGACTTCTCAACCACCCCGGTGGTGGCGGCCCTCGGGTTGACCTTCGAGCCGACCCTCGTGGTGGCCGACGCCGACGGCACCATCACCGCAGCGGTCCACTTCACCATGGACGCCACCGAGGTGGCCGCCGCCCTGGACACCGCCGGCTGATCACACCTGGCGGTCCAAAACGACGAAGGCCGGCGCCTCAGCGCCGGCTCCCGCGTCCGCCCCTGAGGGCGACAGTCAGGTCAGCTGAACGACTGGCCGCAGCCGCAGGTCCGCTGGGCGTTCGGGTTATTGATCGAGAACCCGGCCTCGTTCAACCCGTCCTTGTAGTCCAGGGTGGCGCCCTCCAGCAGCTGAGCACTGGACGGGTCGACTACGACCCGGACGTCGCCATACGCCTGTTCAAGGTCGTCGTCGGCCCGGTCGGTGTCGAAGTACATCTCGTAACTAAACCCGGAGCAGCCGCCGGGGCGAACAGCGACCCGCAGGGCCAGGCCCTCTTCGGATTCGCTAGAGATCAACTCGCCAACCTTGGTGGTCGCGTCGTCGGTCAACGTGAGCATCGGGTCCTCCAGACGAAGCCGGTGGTCGTCGGTCTTAACAGTGTACTGGCCGTAGCCCCACGGTCCCAGCCCTGGACGCCGTACGATGGGGGAATGATTGAACCGGCGCCACCGGTTGAGGAGGACGTATTCGGCGTGCTCCGCGGGGTGATCGACCCCGAGTTGGGGAGCAACATCGTCGAGTTGGGCATGGCCCGGGCTGTGCGTATCGACCCCGATGGCCTGGTGGACGTGACCATCGCCCTCACCACCTCGGGATGCCCCCTCCGGGCCCAGATCCAACGCGACGTCCGGGAACGGGTCAGCGGATTGCCCGGGGTGACCAAGGTCCACCTCACGTGGGACGAGCTCACCCCGGAGGAGAAGGCCACGGCTATGTCCCGGGCCCGATTCAACGTCAGCCAGAACGCCCCGGAGACTGAAATCCCCACCTCCACCAGGGTGGTCATGGTGGCCTCTGGGAAGGGCGGCGTTGGGAAGTCGTCGGTGACTGTGAACCTGGCCGCCGGGCTGGCCACCCGCGGTTTCACCGTGGGGGTGATGGACGCCGACATCTGGGGCTTCTCAGTCCCGCGGATGCTGGGCATCGAGGGACGCCTCGGGGGATCTCCTGAGGTGGGCAAGATCGACCCCATCCAGGTCCCGATGGGTGACGGGCTTCTCAAGGTGGTTTCCATGGGCTTCCTAGTCGAGAACGAAGAGTCGGCTCTCATGTGGCGGGGCCTGATCCTGAACCGGGCCGTCCAGCACTTCTGCGAGGACGTGGCCTGGGGGCCCATGGACTATCTGCTGATCGACATGCCGCCCGGTACCGGCGACGTTCAGATGGGGTTGGCCAAGATGCTGCCCCAGGCCGAGATGCTGGTCGTTACCACGCCGGCGCTAGCCGCCCAGAAGGTGGCCGTCAGGGTGGCCAACATGGGCCGGGCCAACTACCTGCGGATCGTCGGCGTGGTCGAGAACATGAGCGCCTACGTGTCCGACGACGGCCAGCGCCACGAGCTGTTCGGCGCCGGTGGCGGCGACGCCCTGGCCGCTGACATCGGGGCGCCCCTGCTGGGCAGTATTCCGCTGGACGGAGCGGTGACCGACGGGGGCGACACCGGTCGACCGGTTGCCTTGGGTGACGGCCCAGCGGCCGAGGCCTACCAGGCGATGGTCGAGGTGCTGGTCACCGAGGCAGTACCGCCGATTGACATGGCGGGTTGCACGGCTCGCCTGCTGGCCGCTGCCGAAGACGCTCTCGACGCGGCCGACGCCCTCTAGTCGCCGTTCGGCGGGAGGCGCCGGTGGCCGTCGGCCCCGTCCTCCCACGAGTCGGCATCCAGGATCGGTCCGCCCGACGGGCCCGTGGTGAACCCCCCTCTCTCGGAGCGC